>Ga0209193_1000566_pt1 | contig 23586 bp, 19 predicted proteins | sample COGITO_mtgs_1003_FD_185515 | JGI IMG/M metagenome (GOLD analysis project Ga0209193, IMG submission 185515) | Pelagic marine microbial communities from North Sea - COGITO_mtgs_100330 (SPAdes) (version 2) | ecosystem: Environmental > Aquatic > Marine > Epipelagic ...
TTTACCAAGAAATTTGGCGCAATACCCATAGGCAAGTAATAATTAGATATTGTATTTTCTATAAAATCGTCATGTAGTTTTTGTAACTCGTTGTCTGAGTTCCAATACCTCTTTAACACATCTGTTGCTTGCTCGTTTGCTTTAAAATAGGTCTTGGTAAGCCACTCTATTTTTTGAGCCTTTGAAAGTTTTGAAAATCCTGAGATTGGATTTGACATACATTTTAGTTTTAAAAGTCAAAGATACTACAAAGCATATAATGTTGCTTAAAATCAAAGCACCTTGAAATAATAATTTTTTTAGGAGGTTGCTATTTTTACTGGCGCCTTGCTATCCTTGTTTTTAACTCCAAAAAAGGGCCTTGTTTCATATAATTTTATTAAACTTGTGATACCATAAAATTAACACATTAAATACAATTATGCGCCTAGGCTTTTTGCTCCTTTTTATTATAAGTTTTAGTGTTGCAACAGGGCAACAAAAACAAATCAGTCTTGAAGAAATATGGAGCGGTACTTTTAGATCCCAAGGCCTTGATGAATTGCGTTCTCTTAAAAATGGCAAACAATATGCAGTGCTTAACTACAACAGGCTCTCTGGCGGATCTTCTGTAGAGGTGTATGATTACATAACCGGAAAAAAAGTAAACACAATTGTGTCTTCATCTCAAATAAAGGATGCGAATTATTTTTATACATACAACCTTAGCGAAGATGAAACTAAAGTTTTATTAGCAACAGATTTACAACAAATCTATAGACGTTCTACCCTAGGCACCTATTACGTGTATGATGTGGGTACTAAAAAAATGATGCTTGTTTCAGAAAATAAAATACAAGAACCATTATTGAATCCTGCCGGAACCAAAGTGGCCTATGGGTATGATAATAATATTTTTATTAAAAACCTAAGCACTGGTGTTACTACTCAAATCACCAAAGACGGTCTTAAAAACAGCATTATTAATGGTATTACAGATTGGGTGTATGAAGAAGAGTTTGCTTTTGTTAGAGCTTTTGAGTGGAATAAAGACGGGTCTAAAATAGGATATATTAAATTTGACGAAACCAGTGTGCCGCGTTTTTCTATGGATGTGTACGGGACAGGATTATACCCAACCCAACAAGTTTTTAAATATCCTAAAGCTGGAGATCCCAATGCAAAAGTTTCATTGCACCTTTATGATCTTGAGAGTGAAAAAACAAGTAATGTAGATTTGTCTGGGTACAACAGTTATTACATCCCAAGAATTAAATGGACCCAAGATACTAACATACTTAGTGTCCAGACCACAAATAGAAAACAAAACACCATAGATCTTATTTTTGTTGATGCCAATAAAAACAAAACCTCTCTTGTGATACAAGAAAAAGATGATGCCTATATTGATGTCACAGATAACCTAACTTTTTTCAAAGACAATAGTTTTATTTGGACCAGCGAGCGTGATGGTTGGAATCACATCTACCATTTTAATAAAAGTGGAGATCTTAAAAATCAAATCACCAAAGGTGCCTGGGAAGTTACTAACTACTATGGGTTTGACCCAAAAAGTAATACCGTTTTTTACCAAAGTACAGAAAACGGAAGTATTAACCGGGGTGTATATAGCGTCAACGCAAAAGGTAAAAACAAGAAAGAGCTATCTGTAGCCACTGGAACCAACAGCGCAGCCTTTAGTGCAGATTACTCATACTACATCAATACATTTCAAAGTGCAAGCACTCCAAGTGTCTTTACCCTGCATGATGCCAAAACAGCAGAAGTACTTAAACAACTAAAAGACAATACAGATTTAGCCAGCAAAGTGGCGGGCTATAAAATGTCTGAAAAAGAATTTTCTACCATCTCTGTAAACGGGAATGATTTAAACATGTATACCATAAAGCCTCTGGAGTTTGACCCTTCCAAAAAATATCCCCTTTTTATGTATCAATACTCGGGCCCTGGTTCTCAAAATGTAGCCAATAAATGGAACGGCAGTAATGATTATTGGCACCAGATGTTAGCACAACAAGGGTATATTGTAGTGTGTATAGATGGAAGAGGGACTGGTTTAAAAGGAAGAGATTTTAAGAAAGTAACACAATTAGAGCTCGGAAAATATGAGGTGCAGGATCAAATTACTGCAGCAAATATATTGGGAACTCTACCGTATATAGATGCCAATAGAATTGGTATTTGGGGTTGGAGTTATGGTGGTTTTATGTCAAGTAACTGTTTGTTTCAAGGTCCAGAGACCTTCTCTATGGCTATTGCAGTAGCTCCGGTAAGTAGTTGGAGATTTTATGATACTATTTATACAGAGCGTTATATGTCTACACCTCAACAAAACCCTAGTGGTTATGATACCAACTCACCGATGTATCATGTAGATGGCTTAAAAGGAAAGTTCTTACTAGTGCACGGTAGTGCAGATGACAATGTACATGTGCAAAATACCACCCGTTTGGTGGAGGCACTCGTGCAGGCCAATAAACAGTTTGACTGGGCTATTTATCCAGACAAAAATCACGGTATTTATGGAGGTACTACACGCCTACACTTATACACTAAAATGACCAATTTTATAAAACAGAACTTATAATCAATAATTAATAAATAACTAATAATCACTAATATGGAATTTAAATTTGGGGGTTCACAAACGAACCAAAAAACAGTACTAGGACATCCATCTGGTTTGTTTGTACTATTCTTCACAGAGATGTGGGAGCGTTTTTCTTACTATGGTATGCGAGCACTATTGGTGCTTTTCTTAATATCTTCAGTACTTGATGAAGGCTGGGGTTGGGACCGCTCTGAGGCATTGGTCTTATATGCTTGGTACACTGGGCTAGTTTACATCACACCTATTTTTGGAGGGTTAATTGCGGATAAAATTATGGGGTACCGTAATGCAATTATTTTGGGAGCATTGCTAATGACTTTAGGGCATGGTTCTATGGCTCTAGAGGGAGTTGCAGATCCATTTTTCTACCTAGGTCTAGGTTTACTTATTGTTGGAAATGGATTGTTTAAGCCGAATATTTCATCCATGGTAGGGCAACTATATAAAGGAGAAGGAGACCAAAAAGATGCAGGATATACCATTTTCTATATGGGTATTAATGCTGGTGCTTTTCTAGGTATTTTACTTTGTGGATACATTGGCGAGAAAATTGGATGGCACTTTGGTTTTGGTCTAGCAGGAATCTTTATGCTTTTTGGAATGTTACAGTTCTACTTTGCTCAAACTATTTTTGGGAAAATTGGTCTTTCGCCAAAGAACCCTGAAAGTATAGAGGCGGCTAAAGAGGCTGCTGTAGAAGCTGCCAAACAGGAAACTGTTGCGGTAGATGAATCAAATGCTAATAAAGTAACCAAAGACAGGTTGGTTGTGATTGGTATTTTAGCCTTTTTCACTATTTTCTTTTGGTGGGCTTTTGAGCAAGCAGGAGGTTCTATGACAATTTTCGCTAATGATTATACAGATCGTATGTTGACAGGCGATGGTGCAGCAACCTTTAAGATATTTAACACACTATTGACAATCATACCTATGATTATTATTACCTGGGTATTATCAATGTTGTTTAAACAAACCTTTGCAAAATACTCACTATCTAATATTTTACTAGGAGCTAGTTTTGTTATTATTTGGGGAATTGTAATTTGGATGTTACAAAGAGAATGGGTGTCTGAGTCTGCAGAAGTTCCGGCTTCTTGGTTTGGAATCCTTAACTCTTTCTTTATAATTGCTTTTGCACCAATATTTTCTAAAATATGGGCCAGTAAATTAAATCCTACAGGGCCAGTAAAGTTTGCTCTTGGATTGATATTGCTCGGTCTTGGATTTGGTGTATTAGCCTATGGTTCTTTAGAGATTCCTCTTGGAGCTAAAACCGCTTCTGTGAGTATGATTTTCTTAATCTTAGCTTATTTATTGCATACTCTTGGTGAGTTGTGTATTTCTCCGGTTGGTTTATCTTACGTAAGTAAACTTGCACCAGCGAAACTTATTGGATTAATGTTTGGAGTTTGGTTTGTAGCCAATTTTATTGCAAATACTGCGGCAGGTATTACAGGTAGTTATATGGATCCAATTCTTGAAGAAAAAGGGCTTTCTTATTTCTTTATGATATTTACTTTAATTCCTATTTCTGCAGGAGTTGTAATGTTAATGTTAAACAAAATGCTTTTGAAAAAAATGCATGGAATTCGCTAACAGTACAATTTACACTCATAAAAAACGTTCCATGTATGGAACGTTTTTTGTTTATTATAGTTTATGAAAAAAGCACTTTTAGTACTCGTTTTTTTAATTTCTACGGTAGCCTTAACAGCTCAAGAAATAGCATGGATGTCAATGGACCAGGCGCTGCTTGCCCAACAACAAACGCCCAAAAAAATATTTATGGATGTCTACACCATCTGGTGTGGCCCTTGTAAACTACTTGATAAAAACACCTTTAGTAATCCAGATGTGATTGCCTATATAAGCAAGCACTTTTACCCTGTAAAGTTTAATGCAGAGGGTAAAGACCCAATCACATATAAAGGGTTTACCTACACAAACCCAAATTACAGAGAGGCTAAACGAGGTAGAAATGCTACTCATTTTTTTGCAGATGCTTTAAGGCTTCAAGGGTATCCTAGTTTGGCATTTTTTGAGAGTGACGGGACATTAATCCAGTCTATAGTTGGGTATCAAACTCCTCAAGAGTTAGAGCTGTATTTAAAAATGATTGCTACAGATCAATACAAGGAGGTTACCACCAGAGCACAGTGGGATATGTATCAAAAAAATTTTAAAGGTACTTTTAAATCTAGGTAATACTTATTGCCATATAAAAGCCCCCTTTTCATAGGTGCTATGAAAAGGGATTTTTTTTTCAATGCATGTTTGCCTCCAACGATCTACGTAGCTTTTGTAATTACTTCCATCTGCTATAATACGCACGGGCGATACACTATCTATAAAACGCGCAAGATGTATTTGCGTGTTTTGAGTTAATACAACAACTGGTTCTTGTAAGGCTTCTGGAAACACTCCAACACTATCCAAAATTAAAATAGGTGTCTCTTTATAGGTAAACACCTTAGGTAATTTTTCTTGTGCACTACTGCTGTAGTAATTTGCTGTTTTGTAACTTGAAATAAGACTAGCCAAAGCGGGAGTTATACTATCTGGAACAAACAAAGTAACTTGGTGTTTTTGTTTAACCCCAAGGAGTGTTTGTTTGTATTTGTGAAATACAATAAGGTGCCCCGGTGTTGGATACACTTTCATTATGGTTAAAACTCCCAAGGCAATCCCGCAAGATCCCAGGAAAGACATCAGGTTTTTGAAATTCCATTTTTTGCATACCAACAATAGGCAGATAATAACACCATAGCTTATAAATAAAAATGTCTTAGGGAAAGAAATTTCTTTAAATAAAAAAGCATCTTGCGCGGCTACCCAGGTAATAAAATCATTGAGTATGGCTATCATGCCTCCATATATTTTTGCCATACTATCTGGCAGGATATTAAGACATCCAAGAATTACTACCACAAAACCAACACTTAATACCGCCCCAAGTAAAGGCAATACAATGATATTGGTAATGAAAAATAAACCTGGAAATTGATTAAAATAATAGATACTCAAAGGGCCAAGGCCAATTTGCGCAGCAATGGTAACGGTTGTGGTATTCCATAATAATTTGGTTAGTGTATTACTAGGTGTGAAATAGCTTGCAAGTTTCGGTTGTATTGTAATAATTGACAAAACTGCTAGATAGCTTAATTGAAACCCAACTTGGAGTACATACAAAGGATTGTACATTAGTAAACATATAAATGATAAACTCAGGGTATTTATAGTACTGGTTTTTCTACCCAAAGCTTGCGCAATAGCAAAAAAACTAAACATGGTAACAGCTCTGCACACTGAGGCAGATAATCCTGTAACAATTGCGTAACACCACAAGCTTAAAACAATAAAAATACTACGAATAATTTCTCCTTTTTCAAGCCTAGTTACGGGAGCTAGTAGCATCAGTAATATTGCATATAGTATGCCTACGTGTAATCCAGAAACTGCTAATATGTGTACGGCTCCTGCAGCCGCATATCTCTGGTATAGTTGTTTGTCTAAGGCATTTTTTTGCCCTAAAATTAATGCCTGTATGACGGCTAGTTCTTTTTGAGAAATGCTTGTTTGTGCTAGTTTGTAAATGCAGTAGTTTCTAAATTTTTCTGCATATCCTTTTAAAGAAGATGCAGCTGGCTCTAGTTTTAAAATCTCACAATAGCTGCTACTAATTTCATGGTATATGCCTTGATTTTTTAAATAAGCTGCATAGTTAAATTGATAAGGGTTTTTTGGCCCAACTACAGGAGTTAATTTTTCATTTAATATAACTCTGTCACCAATAGCAAGTGGTTTTGCTAGACTGTCTTTGGTAATTAGGAAAACTATATCCCCTTTGCACGAAACTCCGTCTAGGGCTTGTGTGGCCGCCCTGTATTTGTAATTATAGGTGTCTGGCTTTAAGATTTCTTTAATCTCTAGTTGTACAAGAGGTCTTTGCTGGGTTAGGGCATGTATGTAATGCTGTTGCTGAATTGTAGGAACTGTGATTTGGTACTTATAACAACCCAAGGCCATAAAAAATAGACATAGTACCCCGCCAAACCAAGGGCTGTTGTAAAAACTATTTCTACTTGTAAACCAAAAAACAGCTAGTACCACAAATAGCAAACAAACTACTGGTAGAAGCAGAGGGAGGGAGTCGGCTTTAAAAAAACCAATACCAATACCTATAGCAAATGCTAAGGCGGATGTAATTATAAACGGGTTGGAGTGTTTCAATCTATAGGCGCGAAAAACCTATAACCTTGGGAGTTTTTTTAAAAGTACTAAAAATCTCTACATTACTTTGTTTTGGGTTGCGCAAATTTGTTTGTAGGAAGATTGCAGCCCTTTATTTTAGCGCATCAACGATTAGCTGTCCCGTTGCATCACTGGCGCCTATTCCTCCTAATTTTTGCTCTAAGGCATCGTAAGACTTAAGCAATGATGCTCTATTGTCTTTGTCTAGAATTTTGGTGAGTTCTTTAATTAAACGCTGGGTGTTGAAATCTCTCTGGATGAGCTCTGTAACCACTTCTTTGTCTAGAATAAGGTTTACTAGAGAAATGTACTTAAGCTTAACAACCTGTCTTGCAATGGCCACAGATATTGCGTTTCCTTTGTAACAAACAACTTGCGGTATTTTAAAGAGAGCTGTTTCTAGGGTAGCTGTTCCTGAGGTAACAATTGCAGCATGAGATACCGAAAGTAATTCATAGGTTTTGTTTAACAGTAAATGTATGTTTTGCTTGTTTAAAAAAGGCGCATAAAATGATGCGTCTTGACTTGGAGCTCCCGCTATCACAAATTGGTAATCTTCAAAGTTATCTGTAATAGATAGCATAATACGTAGCATCTTTGATATCTCTTGTTTTCTGCTTCCTGGCAGTAGCGCAATAATAGGTCTTTGGTCTAGTCCATGGAGTTTGGCAAATACTTCTTTGTTTGTCTGTTCTCTATTGTTAATGGCGTCTATAAGGGGGTGCCCTACAAAATGCACTGGAAAATCATGTTTGTCTTGGTAGAAGTCTTTCTCAAAGGGAAGGATAACATACATGGCATCCACATCTGCTTTTATGTCTTTAATTCTTCCTTCTTTCCAGGCCCATATTTGAGGAGAGATATAATAATGTGTTTTGAAACCTTCTTTCTTTGCCCATTTGGCAATACGTAAATTAAATCCAGGATAGTCTATAAAGATAATTACATCTGGCTGGAAGGCTGTAATGTCTTTTTTGCAAATAGAAATATTTTTAAAAATAGTTCTTAGGTTAAATAGAACTTCAATAAAACCCATAAAGGCAAGATCTCTGTAATGTTTTACCAGCCCTTGGGATTGTTGTTGCATTAAATCTCCGCCCCAAAACCTAAAACTAGCTTTTGAATCTTTAGCCTTTATTGATTTGATTAGGTTTGCACCGTGCAAATCTCCTGAGGCCTCTCCTGCAATGATATAATATTTCATAATAGTATGTTGTTCTAAAATTTTAGAAACAAAAATTAATTAAAATATAGTGTATATGCTGCAATAGCTGTCATAAATGTAGCCATTACAACACCTCTAGCTCTGTAATCTTTATCAAACTTTAAAAAACCAAAAAACAATGCCAGGTTTGGTAAAGCGCCCAATGTTAATACTGCCCATGCATTTCCAGTTTTTAAGTAAAAATCAAAAACTTCTGAAACGCTCGTTCCTTTTAAAAAAGATATGACTGCTATACACATGCCAACTCCTGTTGCATTTGCAATGATCCCGGTTAGGAAGCCTATTATTATTTGTTTTTTCATCTATAAATCCCAGGTATTAATGTCTTTTATGGCGTGGTGAGCTGTTAAATCAAATTGTACAGGCACCACAGATACGTATCCATTGGCAAGTGACCATTCATCAGTGTCTTCGCCTTTGTCTTTATTTATAAACGCTCCTGTGAGCCAGTAGTAATCTCTGCCCAGTGGGCTTGTTCTTTTGTCAAATTTTTCTTGCCAATACGCATCTGCTTGCCTGCACACTTTTACGCCTTTAATCTTCTCTTGCGGAAGTTTAGGGATGTTTACATTAAGTACAACTCCAGAAGGGAGCCCATGGGCAAGACATTTTTCAACCATTAGCTTGATGTATTTTTTTGTAGGTTCAAAATCTGCTTCTAAGGAGTAGTCTAACAAAGAAAATCCAATAGATGGAATACCAACCGTTGCTGCCTCAATAGCTGCGCTCATGGTACCGCTATATATTACATTAATAGAAGAATTACTGCCATGGTTTACGCCACTTAGGCATAAATCTGGTTTTCTATCCAGTATTTCGTTAATGGCAATTTTCACACAATCCACGGGAGTACCACTACAACTATATTCGTTTTGAGGCGCATCTTTCTCAATTAGTATACTATTGCAGTATATCGTGTCGTTAATAGTAATGGCATGACCCATTGCACTTTGGGGTGCATCTGGAGCTACCACCACAACATCTCCAAAAGTAGTTGCTACTTCAATGAGTGCTCTAATTCCAGGGGCCGTAATGCCATCGTCATTAGTAACTAAAATTAATGGTTTTTTTGCGTTCATTGATACTGTGTTTGTCCTACAAAAATACAGTTATTAATTGTATGTATAACCATGGAGGAAAATAACAATTTTTAGCCATCTATTAACAAAAAAATAGGAATTATAAAGAGGCTTGGCATGGTTTTTTATATATTTTTAACCTGACTTAAAAAAATAGTTTATGCAACTGATGAAAAAGAATTTTAAAGTACTCTTATTGGCTGTTTTTGTAGCGGCAGCATCTTGCAGCTTTACCACCAAAAGCTTTGATAGCCCAGAGAAAGACAAACTCTTAATAGATTTGGTAACCTATGTTCTTGAAAAATGGCACTATGATGCCCCGCCCATAGATGATGTTTTTTCTAATGCTGTCTACGCTAAGTTTATTGATGGGGTTGACCCAATTAAGCGCTATTTTTTAGCGCAGGATATTCAAGAATTTGAGCAGTATAAACTCCAGATTGATGATCAATTAAGAACGAAAGATCTATCTTTTTTTAATTTGGTTTACGATCGCCTAGTACTGCGTATGGAGGAGTCAAAAAAAATGTATCAAAACGCATTAAGCACTCCTTTTGATTATACAAAAGATGAAACCATCAATGTAGATTATGACGCCTCTAGCTATGCAAGCACAAAAAAGGAGTTGCAGTCCCGTTGGAGAAAACAATTAAAGTTTTCTACCATCTCCACCTATTATGATTTTCTAGAAGAAAAACAAACCGTAGAAAAAAGAAAGGCTGAGGCTCTTAAACAATCCAAACAATACATTGCCACGGGAAATGAAGACCTAACAGATACACAATTAGAAGAAAAATCTAGAGCTTCTACACAAACTAGCTTAGAGGAGTATTATGATTTTACAGATGATCTGCAACGCAAAGATTATTTTGCCATTTTTTTAACCACAATTGTGGAACAGTTTGACCCACACACAAACTATATGGCCCCTCCAGATAGAGATCGTTTTGACCAGCGTATGTCTGGAAAACTTGAGGGTGTTGGAGCCCGGCTTCAAAAAAAGAAAGACTATATAAACGTAATGGAGGTTATTAGTGGTGGTCCTGCTTGGCGGGGTGAGCACATCGAGGTAGGAGATGTTTTATTGAAAGTTAGACAAGAAGATGAGCTTGAACCGGTAAGTATTGTTGGGATGAGAATTGATGATGCTGTAAAACTAATTAAAGGGCCAAAGGGATCAAAGGTAATACTTACTGTAAAAGGAGTAGATGGATCTATACGAGAAGAAATAATTACACGTGATGTTGTAGAACTAGAAGAAACCTATGCGAAATCAACTATAGTTGGCAAACAAGACAACACCTATGGTTTAATTAATTTGCCGGCATTTTATTTTAACATGCAAAACTATAAAGAGCGTAATGCGGCCACAGATATTAAGAAAGAAATTCTTAGCCTCAAAAAAGAGGGGGTAGAGGGCTTGGTACTAGATTTAAGAAACAATGGAGGAGGTTCTCTAAGAACGGCAGTAGAAATTGCAGGGCTGTTCATTAAAGAAGGTCCTGTTGTTCAAGTTGCAAGCAGTGATGGCACTAAAGATGTTCTAGAAGATAAAGATGCCACAATTATTTGGGACGGCCCTCTTGTTATTTTAGTAAACGAGCTTTCTGCATCTGCTTCAGAAATTTTGGCAGCAGCCATGCAAGATTATAAAAGAGCTATTATTATTGGAAGCAAACAAACCTATGGTAAAGGTACGGTTCAAAATGTGGTAGATTTAAATAGATGGTTGCGTAAAAATGATCAAGGAGATATGGGCGCTTTGAAGCTTACCACTCAAAAGTTTTATAGAGTTAACGGAGGGTCTACTCAATTAGAAGGAGTTAAAAGTGATGTGGTGATGCCAGATCGGTATAGTTATTTTGATGTTGGAGAGCGAGATTATGACAACCCATTACAGTATGATAAAATATCCCCGGCATCCTATGAGCTTTGGGAAGGATACATAGACTACCAGACAACCATAGATAAAAGTAAAACTAGAATTGCTCAAAACAATCAATTAAGGCTTATTGAGCAAAACGCTATGTACATTAAAGAGCGTCGTGACCAAATGAATGTAACACTCAATTTAACTGGATACACTACCCAAATAGATGAAAATAAGCAGGCTGTAAATAAATTTGATTCTTTAGACACTTATGATAATCAGTTAAGTTACCGTTCCCTCCCAGATGAGCTAGTTTTGATGCGTGAAGACACCACTTTGGTTGAGAAACGCAAAAGATGGCATAAAAACCTGACTAAAGATGTATACCTTGAGGAGGCAATTAGTGTTCTGCAAGATTTAAAGCTGGCTACTATTAAAAACGGGAATGCACCAAAACTGAAAAATTAAAAATTCATTATATTCTATAAAACCTGCTATGATTCAACAATTATAGCAGTTTTTTTTTGCTTTATAAGTGGCTAAGTTTTGCTACATTTACCTTGTGAAAAAAGCAACATCATTATCACAATTAGCCTTTCAAAAGTTTTGTAAAAATTTTTGGGGAATGCTAAGTGTTGCTTTTTTAACCTTAGCCGTTATGGTTGCAATTTTCGCCTATGGCTTGGCGCCAGATAGTAGTGAAAATGCAAATCAAATGCATTTGTCTATTCATTCTAAAGCGCCAGGATTTACAGTTAAAATGCTCGTTTTGCCTGTTGCGCTTGCACAGAAAAATAAGTTTTATACTTTTTTCTTTGGCAATGAAAATGCTACTACAGAAATTCCAATAAGTGGCTACAATGTTTTAGAAAATGGAATTTCTATCTCCCTGTATACTGAGGACGGCTCTGGCCCTACAAAATATTTTTCACTTGATCGGTTTACAAATCTTGCTTTATCAAGCCAGATTCCTACTAATTATATTAAAGAACAAACGTTTTTGTTAGGCACAGATAAATACGGCAGGGATCTGCTTAGCAGAATGTTAATTGGCATACGTATTTCTTTAGCTATTGGTTTTGTAGCTGTTTTTATATCACTACTAATAGGTGTTTTTATGGGTGCTATTGCAGGTTATTTTGGCGGCAAAGTAGATGCCATTATAATGTGGATTATTAATGTGACATGGTCTATTCCAACCCTTTTATTAGTCATTGCCATTACCTTGGCTCTTGGAAAGGGTTTTTGGCAGGTTTTTATAGCCGTAGGGCTTACTATGTGGGTAGAAGTTGCTAGAGTGGTTAGAGGGCAGGTGTTGAGCGTGAAACAAATGCAATATGTAACTGCAGCAAGATCACTTGGTTTTACAGATTATAGAATTATTACAAAGCACATACTGCCCAATATTATGGCGCCAGTTATCATCATTAGTGCTGCTAATTTTGCAGGTGCGATACTTATAGAGAGTGGCCTTAGCTTTTTGGGTATTGGAGCCCAGCCCCCAATGCCTAGTTGGGGAGGTATTATTAAAGATCATTACAGTTATATTGTTCTAGGTAAGCCTTATTTGGCAGTCATTCCAGGGCTTGCCATTATGAGTTTGGTAACTGCATTTATGTTGGTTGGTAATGCCCTAAGAGATGCATTAGATGTGAAAAATTAATGCTTTTTTATGTGTAGTAATAGTTTGAGGCATCAAGTCTTACAAAAATAAAGAGTAAAATAGTAAAGCCCCATAAGCCAGAGCCTCCATAGCTAAAGAAAGGTAGCGGAATCCCTACGGTAGGAAATAATCCAGTAACCATCCCCACATTTATAAAAAAGTGAAAAAAAAGGATAGCACCTACACTATAGCCATATATACGTGCAAATTGGCTCTTTTGTTGCTCTGCTAGAACAAGTACCCTTATTATTAAGAAAATAAATAAAATCACCACCCCTAGGCTACCAATAAAACCCCACTCTTCACCCACGGTACTAAAAATATAATCTGTGTGCTGTTCTGGAACAAAATTACCTTTAGTTTGTGTTCCTTGTGTCCATCCTTTACCAAACCATCCACCACTGCCAATGGCAATTTCACTTTGGTTGGTGTTATATCCTATCCCTTTGGTGTCTATTTCTTTACCCAGCACAATGTTAAATCTATCTCTGTGGCGCTGCTCGAACACATTATTAAAAATATAGCTTACAGAAAAGGCAAAACTAACACACGCAATGGCAATGGTTGCAAATTTAAAAACAGATGGTTTTAGCTTTTGCTTTTTGTTTTTAAGAAAGATACCAATGGTAATGAGTGCCACTAAAAACCCAATCCAAGGGGCACCCACAACAAGGGTTCCAACAAATAGTGCGGCAGCAAAAAAACCAAGCAATAAATAGACAAAATGGAGACCCTCTCTGTACAAAGGGAAAATAAAAGCAACATAAATTAAGGCACTTCCCGGATCTGGCTGCGGAATAATAAATATAGCAGGTAGCGCCAGAATAAGAAATGCTTTGAGTTGATCTTTAAAGGCATTCATGTTGGTTTGTATGTCACTCACATATTTAGCAAGTGCTAGGGCTGTTGCTGCCTTTGCAAACTCACTAGGTTGTATGCTTGCGGGTCCAATTAAATACCAAGATGTAGCTCCATTTATAGTGTTTCCAAAGCTATATAGTCCTAGAAGTGTGAGTAATGAAACAAGGTAAATTATACTCGAAAACCGCTCATAAAACTTTGCCTCCAGCGCTAAAATAAATACAATAAGTATAAAACTAAGAAAAATCCAAAGCAGTTGCTTGGTGTACATATTGCTAAAGTCAAAAAAGGTACCTCCAGCTTGCGTGTATGATGCAGAATAGATGTTTACCCACCCAATGCTTATCAAGGCTAAAAATAGCAGGATGATAATCCAATCAAACTTTAATGTGTTTTTTGTCGTAGCCATTATTGATTGATTTTAAATGGCTTTCCAGCATAAGGTTTGTTGTACTCATCTTTCAAAGATCCGTTTAAAACAAATGCTTCCATATCTGTTCTGGTAATTTCTCCTTTAATGTATTTTTCTATCATAAGGCTGGCAATTCTTCCTGCCCAACGCGCCCCCCAATATCCATTTTCAACAAAAACAGCAATGGCAATTTTAGGGTTGTCTTTTGGGGCAAAGGCAACAAAGACAGAGTGGTCTGTGAGCTGTTTTACACTGCCGTCAATTTTTTTAAAGTTTTCTGCAGTTCCAGTTTTACCACAAATTTCTATATCAGGTATTTTTAGAAAAGAAGCTGTTCCATCTCGATATACATCATGCATTCCTTCTATAATGGGTTCAAAGTACTTGGAGTCTATACTTGTTTTGTTGATGTGTTTAAATTTTTTAGCGATGGTGTCATGATCTTGTATGTTTTTTATCATGTGAGGGCGCACCCACCAACCTCTATTTGCAATGGCTGCCGTAAAGTTTGCCATCTGTATAGGTGTTAATAATACCTCTCCTTGGCCAATGGCATTTGAGATAGTGGCTGTTGCGTACCAGTTGTTGTTTGGATATTTGGCATCATAGGTTTTTGAACTAGGTATTTTACCTTTACTACCAACGGGCAAATCATAACCAAGGTAATTTCCAAGGCCAAAACTAGTTAAATGATTTTTCCAATTATCAATTCCCTTTTGAGGGGTATTGTATTTTTCAATCACACGTTTGTAAACGTTACAAAAATAGGTGTTACAAGATTTGGCAATTCCTCCCTGTAAATTAATAGGGCTCTTGTGTTCATGACATCCTAATTTACGTCCTCTTTTTCCGTAATAATATCCTCCCCGACATTCAATCTTCTCATCAAGGCGCACTACATTTTCTTGCATAGCAATAAGCGCTGTTAGGGTTTTAAATGGGGAACCTGGCGGGTACTCTGCTTTAAGACCTCTATCAAATAGTGGGATGGCTATGGTGTCATAATACAGTTTGGTAAAGTTTTCAGAACGTTCTCTGCCCACAAGTAAGCCCGGATCATAGTTGGGTGCTGTTACCAAGGATAAAATCTCTCCTGAAGAAGGTTCTATGGCAACAATACCACCTCGTTTGTTTGTAAATAGTTTTTCTCCGTAGGCCTGAAGTGTAGCATCAATAGTGAGGGTGATGTCTTTTCCGCGTTTTGGGAGTGTATCAAAAATCCCGCCTTTGTAGGTGCCGATATCTCTATTGAATCTATCTTTTTGAATGTATTTTACCCCTTTTGTGCCTCGTAATATTTGTTCGTATTGTTTTTCAATACCAGTCATCCCTATTATTTCTCCCAATTCATAGGCAGGGTTTCTGTCAATAATATTTTGATCTACTTCTCTAATATACCCAAGGACATTTGCAGAATGTGATACTTCATAGTCTCTCAAGGATCTTTTTTGAATAAAAAAACCACGATACTTGTGTATCTTTTCAGAGAGTGAGGCGTATTCTTCTTTAGTGAGTTGAGGTATTATCGGCGAGGCCAAACGAGGAGAATAGCGCTTTGCAATGGCAAGCTTTTTTAGAAATTTTTCTTTTGAAATATGAAGCAGTTCACAAAACGCTACGGTGTCCAAATCTTTAACCTCTCTTGGAATAACCATAACATCATAGGATGGCTGATTTTGCACCAATAAGGTGCCATTTCTGTCAAATATATATCCTCTTTGCGGGAAATCATAGACCGTTTTCACAGCATTATTCTCAGAAAGCTTTGCAAAAGAAGTGTCATAAATTTGCAAATAAAACAGCCTCCCTGTAAATACAAGGGCAGTGACAAGAACAATAAAAAGCAATAAAAACTTTCTCATTTAGTATTTCAGTAGTACACTTTAGTTTTGCCTTTTAGTTTTCTTTTGTTTTGAACAAAAGTAGTATGCACAAAATAAGTAGCATACTGAATATTCCAGAAAATAGCGTTGACTTTAGTATTAAAACAATGTGAGATGGGCTAAATATCTCTAGACTAAACAACACAAAGTGATGTATAATCACCATTAATGTAATATATAATAAACGTTCTTTAAAGGTAACCTTATTTAGTTTTATAGCATTGTATTGATAGCTCACACCAAAAGAGAATTTCAATATGCCAGGACGTAAAAACCCAACAAGCACACAAGCCGCCGCATGTACTCCTCCAGAATCTGAAAATAAATCTATACTAAGCCCTAATAAGAAGCTTAAAAAAATGAGCAGTGTCTTGCTTGCGTCAAAGGGAAATAGTAGAATAAAAATTAGATATGCATATGGATTTACATACCCTATAAAATTAATATGGTTTAACACAATAACCTGTATCAGCATCAAGACAATAAAGCGAACTATATTTGTAATGATTTGATTATTCTGCATCTTTACTGGATTGAAGTTGAATAATCTCTTGCTTATTTTGGTTTTTAATTACAAAGACATGGCTAAGGTTAGTCATGTCATTAAATAAGCTCACATCAACAGTATAACTATCATTGTTTTCTATGGTGTAGTTTGCAACTCTGCCCACTAATATTCCTTTTGGGAAGATAGCTGAGTTTCCACCTGTGATAATAGTATCTCCAATAGCAATAGGTGCTAGTTTAGGAATCTCGGTGAGTTGTACAGTATTTGGATTTTTTGTGTTCCAGGTTAAAAATCCAAAATGTTTTGATTTTTTGAGTTGTGCATTAACCTGACTCTTGGTGTTTAACACAGATTGTATCCTTGCGTATTTACCACTTGTTTTATTTATAATACCCACAATGCCTTTGGAAGTGATAACACCCATATCAACCTCTAGGGAGTCATTGTAGCCTTTATCTATAGTGATGTTGTTGTTGGTCTTACTGTATACATTATTAATCACCCTGGCGCCTGTAAATTCAAAGTTTTTTGATAGAATACTATCTAGAGGATTTTGAGAGATAGAGGCATTGGTATTTGCCTGGTACTTTAAAAGCATATTATTTTGCTCTAAAAGGATTTTGTTTTGCTCTTTAAGATCAAAATACTCGGTAATATTTGATGTTACAGCGTACACTTTTGCGCTAAAAAAGTTAGTAGAACTTATCAGTTTACTGTTGTGGTAGGAGTGAGACTCAAGTGTTAGGATAAAGGAAATTATAAACAATAATGCAAACAACAGAAAATTTTTGTTCTTTATAAAGAAATAAATAATTTGCTGCATGAATTTATTGTGTCAAGAGATCTTATTTTAGTTAACTGTTTGTTCCAAAAAGACTGGCCGGTTTAATTTTAATGCCCTAGCCTTTACCAATTAAAACACTCTTGTATTTAGCAATGTTTTTTAGGGTAATACCCGTTCCACGAACCACGGCTCTTAGTGGGTCTTCTGCAATGTATACCGGCAGGTCTGTTTTTTGAGATAAACGCTTGTCAAGTCCTCTTAGCATAGATCCTCCACCGGCAAGATAAATACCAGTGTTGTAAATATCTGCAGCCAATTCTGGAGGGGTTTGTGATAGGGTTTCCATTACAGCATCTTCAATACGCAGGATAGACTTATCTAACGCCTTTGCAATTTCACGATACCCAGTCATCACTTGTTTTGGTTTTCCTGTCAACAAATCCCGACCTTGAACTGCCATCTCTTCTGGAGGAAGTTCTAGATCTTCTGTGGCGGCACCAATTTGTATTTTAATTTTCTCTGCGGTTCTATCTCCAACATATAAATTGTGCTGAGTACGCATATAATACACAATATCATTGGTAAATACATCTCCAGCAACTTTTACAGATTTATCACAAACAATACCTCCAAGTGCTATAACTGCAATTTCTGTGGTACCACCTCCTATATCTACTACCATGTTTCCTTTGGGTTGCATGATATCTACGCCAATGCCTATGGCTGCTGCCATTGGTTCATGGATTAGGTACACTTCTTTCCCGTTAACTCTTTCTGCACTTTCTTTTACAGCACGCATCTCCACTTCTGTAATACCACTTGGGATACAGATTACCATTCTCAGGGAAGGTGTAATCCATTTTTTCTTTAAGGCTGGAATATCTTTGATAAAAACATTTATCATCTGTTCACTGGCATCAAAATCTGCAATTACCCCATCCTTAAGAGGCCTAATTGTCTTTATGTTTTCATGCGTTTTTCCCTGCATCAAAGCTGCTTCTCTACCAACGGCTATTATTTTGCCAGTTTCACGATCACGTGCAACAATAGATGGTGCATCTACTACTACTTTATCGTTATGAATAATAAGCGTGTTTGCCGTACCTAGGTCAATGGCAATCTCTTCAGTAAGGAAGTCAAAAAATCCCATGGGTGTTATTGTGGTGTTTTAATTATACGTTATTGATTAGGCTCTTACACAAATGTACTAAAATTTAATGCTTAAAATGACGTGTTGCAGTAAATACCATTGAAACATTATTTGCATCACAATAATCGATACTTAATTGATCTTTTATGGAGCCTCCTGGTTGTATTACAGCAGTTATTCCTGCGGTGTCTGCAATTTCCACACAATCAGGAAAAGGGAAGAAAGCATCACTTGCCATTACCGCTCCTTGAAGATCGAAATTAAAGTTTTTTGCTTTTTCTATGGCTTGATTTAGGGCGTCTACACGAGAGGTTTGTCCTGTTCCACTAGCACATAACTGACCGTTTTTTGCTAGCACTATTGTATTTGATTTGGTATGCTTGCATATTTTGGATGCAAAAAGCAAATCTTTTAGCTCTTGTGTGTTAGGTTTTTTACTAGTTGGGTGTGTTAATCCTTCACGGGTGTCTGTAATGGTATTTCTGTCCTGTACCAAAGTTCCGTTAAGGCAAGTTCTAACCGTTGTTTTTGAGAGTGTGACTTGTTTTTGTGTCAACAAGATTCTGTTCTTCTTCCCCTTTAAAATTTCAATAGCATCACTGGCAAAAGTGGGTGCAATAACAACCTCGCAAAATAATCCATGAATCTCATTTGCCGTAGCCGCATCAATTTGTGTGTTAGCAATTAAAACACCTCCAAAGGCAGAAACAGGATCTCCAGCCAATGCATCAATATAAGCCTTGTGCAAGGTATCTCGCTGAGCAAAACCACAAGCATTGTTGTGTTTTAAAATTGCAAAAGTAGGTTGCTCTCCCGTAAATTCATTCATTAGGTTTACCGCTGCATCAACATCTAAAAGATTGTTGTAGCTCAATTCTTTTCCGTGAAGCTTGTCAAACATCTGGTCAAAATCTCCAAAGAAAAATCCTTTTTGATGCGGGTTTTCTCCGTATCGCAACACATTTGCATTTGTTTGTGAAATTTTAAGTGCCGTAATGTCTTGATCTGCATTAAAATAATTAAAAATTGCGGTGTCATAGTCAGAAGAAACATTAAAAGCTTTTGCTGCAAAATGTTTTCTAGCAGCCAAGGCAATAGTACCCTGGTTTTGAGAAATGAGGTCTAAAAATTCAGTGTAATCTTCCATGGATGATACGCAAATGGTGTCTTTGAAGTTTTTTGCAGCAGCACGAATTAGTGAGATGCCGCCAATATCAATTTTTTCTATAATATCTTCTTGTGAGGCTCCGCTAGAAACCGTTTTTTCGAAGGGGTACAAATCTACAATCACAACATCCAATTGTGGGATGTTATATTGCTGCATTTGCTCCCTATCTGAGGGGTTGTCTTCCCGGTTTAAAATCCCTCCGAATACTTTAGGATGTAATGTTTTAACACGTCCACCCAATATAGAAGGGTAGTCTGTTACACTCTCCACGGCAACCACGTCTATGCCTAAATCATTTATAAATTTTTGGGTACCTCCGGTAGAGTATAAAGTAACCCCAAGGTCGTTTAGTTTTTGAACAATAGGGGCCAATCCGTCTTTATGAAATACAGATATTAAAGCCGAAGATATTTTTTTGAGGTCACTCATTACTTAGGTGGTTTTTTTGAAGTATAATTGAACGTATTTTACAGAGGTAAAAATACATAATAAGACCTATTGTTTGTAACAAATTTAATCACTTTGCGACTTACTTTTTGTTTGTATTCACCTATTTTAGATATAAAAGAACCTGTTATGCCTTTGTTTAGTATGTTCGGGGTATTTTTGATTTGTTAATAGGCATTTCATAACTTTATAAAATTAAAAATGTATGCGTTTTAACGAGAATTTATTTTACTAAAACAACAGACATTTACAACTCCCTTACCAGGATTTTACCAAACTAAAAAAGCTATTATGTTAATTTATCTTAGGGTCCTTAAAGAAAGTTTTTATTTTGCTATTAGCGCCCTGGTGAACAATAAACTGAGAACCTTTTTATCGTTGCTTGGAGTTACCATCGGGATTTTCTCAATTATTGCTGTATTGGCTGCTGTAGATTCATTAAAAAATGAAATTGAGGGTAGTATTAGCTCTCTAGATAACTCGACTATTTTTTTGGCTAGATTTTCTTTTGGGCCTTCAGAAGTTCCCAGATGGAAACGAGAGCAATTTCCAAACGTGAGTTTTGAAGAATACAAACTGCTTAAAGATGCTGTTCCAAACATAAAGGCCGCCTCTTTTACCCTAAATGTTGGGCCAGCTACAGTAAAGCATGAAGATAGAACCGTAAGCAACGTGGAGGTTGGGGCAGTTACGGAGGGCTACTATGATATTGAGTCTTTGCAATTGGCACAGGGAAGGTTTTTTAATGAGGCAGAATCTAACAGTGGTACTCCTGTAATTGTACTAGGTGATGAAATTGCAGCCTCTCTATTTAGTGATGTTTCCTTTGCCCTAGGAAAAAAAATACGCCTATACGGTATGAAATTTGTCGTTATTGGTGTTCTAGAAAAACAAGGGAGCCCACTCTTTGGAAGCTCTAAAGACACCTCTATATTTATACCCTCCAATCTCATTAGAAGAATCTATGGAGAAAACAATAGAGCTGTGCTGCCTTTTATTGTTATCAAACCAGAAAAAGGTATTGATAATGATGAGTTTATAGCACTGTTAAAACAACGCCTAAGAATTAAAAGAGGTATAAAGGCAGATGATGTGGATAATTTCTTTGTGAATCAATTACAAGGCTTCGCAGATGTTATTGATGACATTATTGGCACCTTAAACTTGGTTGGGCTATTTATTAGTTTCTTTTCTTTGCTTGTTGGGGGCTTTGGTATTGCCAATATTATGTTTGTGAGTGTAAAGGAGCGAACCAATTTGATTGGAATTCAAAAATCTCTTGGAGCAAAAAATAAATTTATTTTATTTCAATTTTTATTTGAAGCTATAATTCTGGCCCTTATTGGAGGTGTTATAGGGCTTGTTCTGGTGTATTTTGTTTCCTTGATAGCCTCTTCAATGGCTGGAGATTTTGAATTTATACTCTCCACAAAAAACATGATTATTGGAACAGGAGTTTCGGCTGCTATTGGGTTAATCTCAGGGATACTGCCTGCAATTTCTGCCTCTAAATTAGATCCTGTAGAGGCCATAAGAACAGGAATGTAATTTTTTACAAAATAGTGGCAACCTTTTCATTTAGCCAGGTTAGAAAATCTTCATCTGCTTTTGTGAAGGGGTCTGGAGTGTTTGAGTCTATATCTATTTGCCCAATGTTTACACCGTTTTTAAATAGTGGTATTACAATTTCTGCTTTTACTGAAATGCTACAAGCTATATAATTGTCTTGCGCCTTTACATCTGGTACCACAAAGTTTTGGTTACTCACCGCAACTTGGCCGCAGATACCTTTTCCAAATTCAATAACGGTATGCTCTGTGGGTGCCCCACAATAGGCTTTTAAATGGAGTGTTTTTGTGGCATGATTTGCAAAATAAAAACCGACCCAGTCATAATACGATATCTGTTGTGTAAGAAGCTTACAAACATTCTGTAATCTATGGTCTACAGCAGCAGTCTTATCCTCTATTATAGCAGTAAGCTGAGGTTTTAAAGTATCTAAAATCATAGCAGTAATTTTTTAAGCAAAAGTATTTCAAAGTAATTATAATATCCAATTTCTTTGCTTGTTTTTTCTCAGTAGGTTTTTGTTTTTTGTTTTTCGTATTTTTGTTTTCTAAATCATATCCATGAAACACGTACTGCATACTCTTTTTTTAGGAATGTCATTATTTCTTTTTTCTTGTAAAAACCAAACCAATGCAAATGAGCCAGAAATTAAAACAGCACCTGGGGCTAGTGATTTAGTTAGTAAGGGTGAAATTCAGGAAGTGACTTTTACATCAAAAGGCACCTCTAAAGTTTTTTATTATTACATAAAATTAAAAGACGCTTTAGTTAATACAGACGCTTCTCTTACTTCTAAAGTCTCTTCAATGTTTAAAGAAGTTGTCATTTCAATAGACAACCATGAGAATATAGTTACTGCTTTAGAGCAGATGTCAACTTCAAGTGACATACAATTTCAGCGTGAAAAATTTGTTATAGTTACTGCTGGTGTAGAGAAAATATTAGAAGATAATGTAGCCAAAGGCGTTTTCTACAAGCAATATTGCCCAATGGCATTTAATAATATGGGCGGGTATTGGTTAAGTAACTCTAAAGAAATTAGAAACCCGTTTTTTGGTGATAAAATGCTGAAATGCGGAAGGATAGATAAAGAAATTAACTAAAATTTACCACTACGGCTTTACTATTGTTGTAATTTTACATTTTGAAACAAATCATCTCTATACTACTAACCCTTTTATTACTTATAAGTAATACAGGTATAACCTACGCCCAACATTTTTGTGGTGGCCACCAGATGATGGCCAAAGTAACCATAGGGCAAGAACGGTTATCTTGTGGTATGGCACTGGTAAAAGATCTTTGTGATGAGTCTGGTCAAAGTGACACACACTCATGCTGTAACAATCTCTACACTCAAGTAGTTTTTGATGATACTATTGAGCAGCCCGTTCTTGAATTTCAATTAATACCCTTGTTTGATGTTAATAACACCGCTATTAATAGTGTTTCTGAAATTTTAACACCCCAAAAAGAGGTTGTATACACCATCTACAATCCACCACCTCTAATAAAAGATTTTCCTATACTTTTCGACACCTTTTTAATTTAATATACTGCAAACTGCTATTTTTTAAATAGCAACACTTTTGTGTGCACCTATGTTTTTGGGCACCACATGTAATTTTATATTAAATTTAAAAAAATGACACAAACATATCATATTCAAGGAATGACTTGTAATGGTTGCAAGGATTCTGTAACAAGAGCCTTTCTATCTCTAGAAGGAGTTCATCAGGTACATGTTGATCTTGAAAAAGGCACAGCTTTACTAACTACGGCTTCGGTTTTTCAAACCAAGTTATTAAAAGAGGCGCTGCCCTCAAAATTTACCCTGATTGAAGATAATACCCAAAGGGTAAAACAAAACAATGTGTTTGACAGGGATAAAAAAGCCCCTCAAGGGTCAAAGCTGGAGCAACTAAAACCCTTGTTTTTGATTTTTGGATTTTTGCTACTTGTTAGCAGTGCTTTAAATTTTAGAGAATTTACTACCTTAGATTTTATGCTCGATTTTATGGGCTTATTTTTCTTTGTCTTTAGCCTTTTTAAGTTTTTAGATCTCTCTGGATTTGCCTTATCATTTGCTATGTATGACCCTCTGG
>Ga0209193_1000567_pt1 | contig 23520 bp, 24 predicted proteins | sample COGITO_mtgs_1003_FD_185515 | JGI IMG/M metagenome (GOLD analysis project Ga0209193, IMG submission 185515) | Pelagic marine microbial communities from North Sea - COGITO_mtgs_100330 (SPAdes) (version 2) | ecosystem: Environmental > Aquatic > Marine > Epipelagic ...
CCGCTCAGGAAATGCCCTGGCGCTATACTTGCAGTCTAGAGGTCTTAAACTAAAAATCTGCTCAAGCAAGCTTTGCAGATTTTTTTGTGTTAATCTCTGGTTGCGCCAGGTCGCTTCATCGTGGAGCAGAGGGGAGTAAAATCGAACTATTTTGGGGAGGATTTAGTAAACTACATCAAATATAGTTCTTATTTTTTCCAGGTACCACCATATTTATAGGCGCTGTTATTGGCTTTAACTTTAAGTAAGCAGTCTTCACTCACAAACACCCATTCCTTGGGGTTTTTGTATTGTATCCTGTACATTGTAGAGAAATCTAGATTACAGATTTTACAGTGTTTGATGCGTTGTTTCATGGGGCAGTGGTTTTAAACCCTTTTATAAAGCCAATGCTAAAATCTACCAACCACTTTACAGCTAAAAATCCAAACCATACAACAGAAACAGTAAGATGCCATAAAACCTTAATGCTGTTTATTAATAAAATAAGCACCATGTATATCAACTGAAAGGTTGCAGCATTCTTTCCACGGACTTGTATGCCCCCTAATTTAAAACTTGAATAATTTGGTTTGAAGAAGTTGTAAGTGCCTCTTTTGTTTTTGATAGACGAAGAAACGCCAGTTTTTGAGATGTTAAAATTAAAAGGACCACTTTGATAGCGTCCAATAAATTGAAAGTTTCCATTTTGAAACCCCATTCGAGCCCCTTTAAATAAACGCTTATGCAAGCGAACGCCGTGTTTGGTGTTTAGGGTTACAGCATGCCCATCACCTTTGAACGTTTTGGTTGCTGAAAGCCCACCAGTTCTTGAGACACGAACATTCTTCCCTCTGAATTCTATTCTTTTTTGAGGGGTTTTATTTTTTTCTAATTCAGTTTTTGACATCCGTAGTTTTTATAGCATATAACTTTTGAAGTCTTCTTTCAAAGATATTTAATTTTATATCTTTACCACGCATCAGGAACGTAAATTTACGTACCAACCGACTTACTCGAAGCACGGTGGTTTAGCATGCGGGATCTCTCCAAAATAAACGAGCAACCCACATTCTTTCTTGTTGTAAGTTATTAAATAATTAATTATTAAAACAAGCACAATGGACAACAAGACGTATTTAAAAGAAATGGCAAAACACGCCCAGAGAAACACATCTAGTACAAAAAGAGAAGCTTCAAATCAAAAGAAAGTTCAGGTTAAATTTATTAAAGAAGCATCTATATTCGATCAAATAGATTTTGAAAGCTTAGCACTATTTCGTGAAATGATGGCTGATCGGTATCGATCATTGGATGAGGGGGAGGAGTAAATGATTAAGCCTTAAGTTTTTCTACTAATTATTTTTTATTTAAGAGATATTTTTTAAAAGCATTTTTGAAAGTTTTTTTAGCTTTTTTGAGGCAAACCTATTTGCCTTGTATTCATAATAGTTTAAGTTTTCTTCGTAAGTTAAACTCCATTGCTCTGGAGTATCAAATGACAAGCGGTCTAGGTAATGTTGAAATTCATGAGCAATGCAACCTATCATATCAGAGAATGAATAACCCTCCTGCTTAAAAGTTTCAATTTGTAAAGAGATTTTGTTGTTAACTCCACAGAAAAAAGCAAGTGTTCTGTCATTATAGTATCTTACTGTATCTATTTCATTTTCTTTATAATTTGTTATTTCAAATTCTGGATTGATAACTCGATATTCTTGACTCAATTGTTCTATGATTAAAAGGCAGATGTCCTCGGTCTCTTCATGTGTTAATTCATGTAATTTTATCCAATTAATTACTCTTTTAGGTGAGCTGTAATAATCAATTATTATCAATAAAAGAACCAATATGAGTAATATGAAAAATTCAGTATTGATCATAGTTTAATTTTAATTATTTTTAAGATTTATAGAGTCTAATTCTCTAATCATTTGCCTAGTAATTTGATCGTTTATAACATCACCGATTGAATCCATTTGGGTTTCTGTATAATATTTACCTTTAAATTTGTAGTATAGTATACCCTCAGACTTTTCTTTTTCCCATATTTCAAACAATTCTTTATTAGGATCATCATAGGTTATATTTTTTTTGAATATTTCTGATAACTTTATCCTCTGGCATTTAGGTCCTATTACTGAACATCCTGAAGTTGTCAAAATAGCAGCAAAGGCTATGTATCGGCATATTTGTTTTGTTCTCATATTATCTTATATCTATTTCTTTCACACCTTCAACTTTTCTTGAATTAGCTACAAGCTGTCTTATTATGTTCATCAATTTTTCTCCATTTTTAATACCATAAAGCGTAATAGATGGGTTTGTATAGTCTGATGTAATAATTGTTAACTGTGACAGCCCAACTAAGCGATATAATAGCGGCTCGTATAGCCTAATATCCTTAACTCTGTATAGTAATACCTCCTCGGTGCTTACATTTAATATTCCCGTTTTTTCAATTAGATTGTCTTGTTGTATTGTCCATGTTGTGCAATATAGATTCAGTGCTTTTATAATTAAAATTATTAGTGCTACAACCGCAAGTGGTCTAATGTCAAGATAAAGTAGGGTCAATAACATTATTAGGTAACCAATATTCAAAAATTGATTTGGTGATATAGACACAGGGTTGTAATTGATAGTTGTCATTTTTTATAAGTGGTTATTGTTTTAGCTTGAGTATTCTTTGATTAGTTTCTTTAAATTATTGAATTCTTTTCTTGAAAATAAATTACCATCACCAGGTAGTTTAGTGTTTGGATATTTTAATGATAGCACTACTGAGAAAAGCTCTAGTGCGGGTCTTGGATCTCTTATATCATTTAATGTAAACCATTTTGACTCCTGAAGAAACAACACTAAGTTAAAAGCTGCTTCAGTATATACTGTTGGTTTTTTTGTGTTAATCATATTAAGTGTTTTATTGATTTTTCAAAAGTAATACAAAAAAAGTGTATTAACAAATTGTATATGTAAAATCTTTATTTATATTTGCATTCATAACAAATACAATTAAAATATATTAACAATGTTGCTACTTATAGATTTTCCTAATTTTTCCACTTCTATTACTGGGCATCGTATAAACAACTCTGAAGTTTTTAAAAAGTTGGGCATATATAATGACCACCAATACTTCATAAAACAGTTTTGTAAAGAAGTCCCTGATGAGGTTAAAGTTGAGTTAAAGAAAAATAGCATATATAGCAGGGTCTATTTTTTATTAGATCAATTAGATGAGATATTGAAGAACCCAGATTCTCAAATGATTATTAATTATGAATATATGCATTACAAATACAAGGTGCTTTTAGGGGTATGTGCAATGAAATATACCGTTTCTGTAACTCATCATAAAACAAGAGGTATAGACTATGTTACTTTTAATGCTTCATTTGAGCCAAGAACAAAAATAAATTATGTGAGAAACGTACATAGAATAGTAGGTCGTTTGGATTCGTATTCAGGGAAAAATGACCCTAAATTATATCAAGATGCGAGAAATAAATACTTTCAAGATCTATTGCAGAAGTATGATAAACTATAAATAAATTAATAATGAAAAACAATATACAAAACAGATCTAGCCAGGTAGATTCAATAGAATTTCAAGAAAATACACTTTATGTGTTTCTTCCAACTTTTAATAATAGAGAATTGAATTTTCAAAGAATTGGATTAATTACTAAAGAAAAAATCAGTGAATCATTACTGGATAAAATTATAGATGGTTGCTCATTAGTAGAGCAGAAAAATGAAGTAGGAAGTCTTTTTCCTTATTTGGATATACTAATATGCCCTTTACGTTTTGTTACCGCTGTAAATGATAAAAAATTAAATGATCTTTCTGTGTACCTGGATGATATGTTACTTGCAAACCAGCGGTATCATAAAAAGTCTACAATTCAATTTATTTTGAAACAAGGGGAGACCTTACTCACCAGTGAGGGAGAGGAGTACTTAAAAGATCTATTATTTGAAATGATAGTTAATAATAACAAACAAGTAGCTAAAGAGTTTAAGTTGTAGAAGCTACTTTTTTTCAAGTTCAAATATTTTTTTAAATTTAAATTATGGAAAGTTATCAAATATTAAAGAAAAACCTTATTGAATCTAAAATTTCATGGTGGTTAGAAGAAACAGAATTGGAACTTAAGCAAATTCAATCTATAGTAAGTGAAATTTACCCAAACCTTTGTGATTCTGAGATTATTAGAGCTGATAATGGAGAGGCTGAATGGAAGCATTACACAAGACTTGCTCTAGAGACATTAAAGAAAAAGGGAATAGTTAAGAAAGTTAATCCAACAAAAAGGGACGGTCTCTGGGTAAAATTATAGTTATTCAATACTCTTATTGTGTATATATTTAAACAAAAATATTAGTATAAATTACATGAAACTAACTAATTGTTTTATTTCAAAGTATTATGATTTACCTTCTTATGAAAGGTATTCATTTAATAGTATGCAATATAATTTTTTGAAGAAAGAATGGCATTTATCTAAAAACGACATTGAATCCTATATTAATAAAGGTTCAAGTGGAATTGATTTTTTATGGCAGGCAATAATTTTTAATTTATTTATTAAGATAGTTCATTACTACCATAAAAAAAACTATAAGTACTGTGTAGATTTTATTACCTGGAGGTTCTATGAAAGCTGTCAAGATATCCCAATTCAATATATCCCAATTTTTAAGGGTAAGTTTAAAAATTTTATTGATGAGTATTTATTGACGGTATTAAATAAAAATAAAAAAAATAAATACATAACGAGCCATTCACTTATAAAGATGAATTCTTATTGTGCATTTTTGTTTTCTATTTTCGAGTTGATGAATAAGGATTGTTGTGAATTTAATACTGAAGAAGTTATTTCAGAAATAAAAGATTATGATGAGTTTAAGGATGAGTTTTCTGATAATCCAAAAAGTATGTCATGCATTTTTAAAAACACACTTTTAAATTTTAACTAATGGAATTTACAACAGATCAATTGTTTTTCAGTTCGATGCTTGAAGAGCTCGAATATAAGCCAATAAACAATGAATTATCATTACTCAACGAGCTTTCTGGTGCGATGGCAAATATGGCAATATCGTACTACCCAAGTTCAGGAGCAGATATTAATGATCTTTTTTATGCTAACAACAAAAAAATAGAGCTATTAGGTGAACTTAATCCGAGTGTTTTTGTACACTCTGATTATTTTTTCACGGACCTTAATTCACTAAATACTTTTGATAAGTATCTTCGTTCATATCAAATTGATGTAAAGGGCTCAGTAAAAATATATGATAAAAGTAAATTAAAATCTATACACATATACAAATTAAAAACACCTATATCAGATGAATTTAAATGGCTTGTTCTTTTTTTGGGTTATTATAATGAAGAAGTTCTAATTGATTTGATAAATGGTAAAATAAAAGTTTCTTTAATTTACTCAGTATGTGATGGTATTACTGCTGGTATGGGTGGTTGCAATACGTTATCTATTCCCACAATAATGTATCCTTTTCTGGCCGTAGATTTAGGGATAAAGTACATTATTACAGAACAAAACTCCGTTTACATAAAATCTATTATTGAAGAGTTACATGATGAATTCAGAACTTGGCTAAATAATGTTTCACTAGTGTCTAAAAATCCTTCAATAAAGAATTTGCTAGAATTGTCAAATAAGGAGTTAGAAAAGGAATTAACTATTAGATTATTACAAATAGAAGAGCAGTTTTTAAATACAAACGGGAAGCTTAGGTGTTTTGATTATCGATTCACAGATAAGATAGTTATAAAAAAAATAAATTAAAAATTAATGCTTTTAACTCAAAAAGCAACAAATAAATTTTCTTATAAAGTTTTAAGCATGATTAAATATCGATCTATTATTTTGATTTTTCTTTTTATTTCTCTTCAATGTGCTGCAGATTCACCTTTAACATCTATATCGTTTTGGGGTATTTCTGACAACTATCTGGTGCAGCACACAGGTTGTTTGGAGGGTGAAAAAAAATTAAATAACAAAACTTTTAATTTCTTAGTAAATCCAGAGATAGCTGTTTTTCATAAAATAGCATTGGTTAATGCCTTTGGTTGGGAGTTTGATAGAAGTACTTCTAGTAATTCTAAAGTGTTCTTACATGTATTAAAAACACGGACTTTACATTTATTAAATAATCATGTTATTGAAGATTTAGATTATGTATATAAATATCAAAGCAACGCTAAGTTTTTTATTGACAATATGTCTAAAAAGATGGTTTATAGTCCTGGATACAAAGATATTATAAGCACATATGCAGATTTAACAGGAAGTAGTTCAAGAGATATAAGTCTAATATATTTATATCTAGCGGCAATGGATAATTATTGGGATGTTTCCTTAATACATAAAGAATTTAATACGATAGCTCATAAGTACACTTCTGGAGCTAACAAGGTTGTAGAGCCAGATACTGAAGAATCATTTAATCTTGTTAAAATGTTAGTTTCTACACAATATTCATTGATAGAAAAAGGGATCACCCAAGATGTTTGGGGGCAATTTAATTTATACTTAAATGAAGGTAGTAAGTCTAATGTTTTTATAAATCAAACTTTGCCTATTGTTCACAGATACCTGTCTAGTTATAAAAAAGAAAAATAAAATTTATGAATAAAAATACAAAAATAAATTGTCCAGATTGCGGAAGTCAAATTGATGTAAATGAATTATTAAAACATCAATTAGAAGAATCTTTAAGAAATGAGTTTAAGCAAAAACAAGTTGCTTTTGTTGAAACTCAAAAGCAGAAGCAAATTGATTTTCAGAAGCAAATAGCTGATTTTGAACTTGAAAAAATAAAAAGTAAAAAGTTATTAGAAGAAAAAATTGAGGAAGAACGCAAGGTTGTTACAAAAAGTATTGAAAAAAAATTAAGAGATCAACTTACGTCTGAAAATGAAGATCGTCTTAAATCTATGCAAAATGAATTAGCTGAGAAATCAGAAAAAGTAAAGGAATTATTTAAGAAAGAGGCAGAAATTGAACGATTAAAAAGAGAAAATGAGGAGGTGCAGGAGCAGGCCAAATTATCAGCTCAAAAAGATTTAAGTAAACAATTACAATTAGAGAAAGAAAAAATTAAAAGACAAGCTGAAGAGGCTACAGAGTTAAGGTTAAAAGAGTTACAAAAACAGTTAGAGGATCAGAAGAAGTTAACAGATGATATGAAGCGTAAACAGGATCAAGGGTCCATGCAACTTCAAGGAGAGGTAATGGAGCTGGCAATTGAAGAATGGTTAGCCAGTCAATTTCCGCTTGATACCATTGACGAAATTAAGAAAGGAGCCAAAGGAGCTGACTGTTTGCAAATAGTAAATACAAGAGAGCAAATAAATTGTGGAACCATATATTATGAGAGTAAGCGTACCAAGAATTTTGAGAAAAAATGGATTGAAAAGTTTAAGAACGATATTAGAGATAAAAGAGCAACAATTGGAGTATTGGTAACAGAGGCTATGCCCTCTGAGATGGATAGAATGGGTTTAAAAGAAGGTATTTGGATTTGTACCTATAATGAGTTTAAGGGGCTTAGTGCAGTATTACGTCAATCAATCATTAAATGGGCTTCTGTAAAAATTAGCCAAGAGAATAGAGGAGATAAAATGGCTCTCTTGTATGATTTTTTAACAAGTAATGAGTTTCGTTTACAAATGGAAGGTATTGTTGAAGGCTTTTCTCAAATGCAATTAGATTTGGCAAAAGAGAGAAGCGCCATGGCGAGTATATGGAAACAACGCGAAAAACAAATAGAAAAGGTAATGGAAAATTCAATAGGCATGCACGCATCTATTAGAGGCATTGCTGGAAACGCAATACAAAGTATACCGGGCCTAGAACTAGGAGATGGTTTAGCATCTATATAGGAGTAGGGTTTAACAAATAAAGGAACACTATTTACATCTATTAAGGTTATGTGGCTTTATGTATTTTGTTTTTTTAATAATTTCACAAAATATCCGAATTCGTCATCAACTAATACTCTTCTATCTAAGCCCAAATTCATTGTCTCACATGCGGTTTCAGAAACTAACGAACAAGAAAAACAAGCCGCAAGATTAAAATCAAATAGGCCTTGGCCTTCAGATTCCCAACATAACGGATCAGAACTACAGTTAACACCTCTCAACAAAGCATTTGTTATTAGCTTTTCAATGTTGTGTGATGAGGCTTGTGAAACAAGACCTCCCATACTACCTTCTGAACCATCTGTTGTGTAGATTAGTATTCCAGCCATAAATTCTTTATCGTTGGATGAAATATACAATCGTTCTTTTAAACTCGCAGTTGGATAGCCACATGCAAATTCTAATTCACGCATAATTAGGTGTGAAAAACTATGAACAATAAAATACTTTTGCCCACATCTATTCAACATTTCCCATATTCCATAATCCTGATCTTGTTGACTAGGTTTTCTTTTCAAAATGTCTTGTAATCTTGAATCATCAGCAAGCTCATTTAAACTTTCCTCGTTAAATTGAAAGAAGATTCCTTCACCGTAATTCTGAACAGCGGGTAAGACATACTGATTTTTATCTTCACCTTCAAATATTCTTTTTGCATTTGCAGAATAACGAATGTTCCCATCTGCACCCTGGAAGGCCATTCTTGGTTTATTTCGATTAAATGACAACTGAACTTGCGTAAGTTTTAATTCAGAGACTTGTTTTATAGATTTAAAATAAGGCAATAAATTATTAGGTAACTTCACATCATTAAACCTTAATCCACTTTCATCAACATCAATATTCTCTGTAAAACAATTATACTCATATAGACGATAATTTTCATCATCATATTCATTTAAATCATTTTTAGTATCATTCTGAATTTCAATAAAAATATTTCTCAACTGATTAATAAAGTCTTGGTTTATTATGTTTTCGGTAATTCCAGCATCATCAATTAAAAAATCCTCATCAACTTTCCTAGCAAACCAGTTGTCTTTTGTACTGTTTGGATTTCGTTCAAGTTGACTAATATACCTAGTTTTACAAAATTTCAAAGCCTTTGCCAAATCTTGATTTTCAAAGCCTTTTGGTTTTAATTTTAGGGGTATATATAAACTATTTTTACCTGTAGCATAATACATTCTATTGGCAGTAACTAAGGAAACTTGCATCACACCTCTATTATTATTAAATGTACAGTCCTCATCCTCATTAGGAATATGACTATTTTGACCAAAAGCTCCATCTACTTTTATTTCCCAAGGTTTATCACCTTTGCATAAACATTTAAAACTATTTATACCACCAAGGTTTTTTTTATTACCACATGCCGTACATTCCACAAAAACATTTTCATAACCTTCTGATTTATTAGTGCTTTCTGTCCATTTTAGTGAAGGATTCCCACAGCAATCATCGATTTCATCAAGATTTACAGGCTCATTACCAAAGTTACTCCTACTGATAAATTTACTCCAAGGGATATCTGATAAATGTCCATGCTCACAAATTAACACCAAATTGGTTTGGGTTAACTCATTATAAATATCCATTTTTTCATAATTACCGTCAGCATCAGTTTTTCTGCGTACATCTTTACTTTTTAATGACTTTGGGTCTCTTGGCGGTGCAAAGTGATTAGTACTAACATTGTTATCATTATTTACTAATTGTGCCCAATCTTTTCTCCATTTGTCTAACGTCTGGAGTTTTTTGTTTTTACCCTTACCCACAAACCATTTTGGGAAGTGTGTTGCCTGAGCGAGATAATTTCCTGCAACTGAGCTAGAAATTAACTTTTTTATTGGATGATTCTGCCAGTTAGGCGTATTAAAAAAATCATTCAGTTCAATTTCAGGCACCGGAAGTAGTAATAATAATTCAGATAAGTTCTCAGAAATTTTTAAAAACCCAACAAATCTGTCGTCATCAACAACGCTTAACCCTAACTCATTTTTTATTCTTGTTGTAGACTCTTTCAACAACGTAGCCATATTTGTTTCTCTTTCATTTTTGATGATATTAACAGCACTTTGAATAAAAGGCCACTTGTTTATCGATGAAATTAAAATATAATTACCCGTTTTAGTTGCTACTATAGCTCCTACGCCTGAAGTGGATGACAATAATTTATACTTGTCCATTCCTAAATTGTATTGATTTCGTGTTAAAATGCTCATTTTAAAATTGGTTTATATGAATTACTGCAGCAGGCTCTATATTTCTTAAACTCATAGCTACTTGCCATTTTCGCTGATAATCTTTAATGTTTAAATTGTTTAATGGGCTATATAAATCAGCTTCTCCATCGGCTCTGCCAATATTAGCATTTTTAAAAACCATGTTTAGGTTATGCAAATTAGATTTATTTTTGCCTTCTAGCCAACTTCCAATAGCAGCAGTTATCCATTCTCGAATATAATTTAAATCAGTTTCTGATAGCAATTCTTGAATTGCTTCTTCAGGGTCGTTTGCTAATCTTCTTCTTCTTTTTTCAAAATATGAAATACAACGTGATACTATATTACTGATATCATTTTGTGTAATATTATTTGCTGTAGTCCTATTTGTAAAGTTTTCATTAAGATGTCTTATAATGGTAGCCAAATACAAAGGCATAAATTTATCTATTGCTTTTTTTGTAAAAGGAGTTATTGAAATAGGTTCTACATAACTATACATTTTTTCATGAAACTCAATAAACTTTTCATAATGAGAAATATCTCTTGCTTTAAAAGGATGATGTATTGTTAAAACAAGTCCTAAATCGTTTCTGGCAACTCGTGAGCTAGCCTGAATATACTCAGCGGTATTTCTTGGCATTGAATTCATTACAATGGTGTTAAACCTGCTTACATCTAATCCCACAGAAATCATATTGGTAGCGACTACAAACTCAGGGACTATATTGTATAGTCGTTTAATATTGCCTTCTTTTTCTTCAACCGGAAAGCGATTAGGATTCCAATTATGCTCAACTCTTGCTAACTCTTTTTTCACTTCTTCACCTGAAAGCCTTCCAGTCAGTTCTGCTTCAATTAATTTATCTTTCATTGCATAAATTGGCTTAAGAAGTTTTTGACTTCGCATACTTCGGTTGAGTACCTTTCTTACTTCTTTCAAAATATAGGTTTGAACTTGAGCTTGAGTTCTGCCTACTTCCTTTACGCTATTGAAATAAGAAACTACAGAATGGTAATAATTCTGAGCTCTTTCTAATTGATTTGTGAAATTTGGAGTTATAGTATCCTCATTATGATATTCTAATTCAAATAATGCTCTGTGGGCTAAACAGAGGGCATCTATTCTCATTTGCATCCAAACCTGTGTTCTTCCTGTTGGGAGAAAGCCAATATATCTCCTATTAGAGCCATATTTGTAGCCTTTCGTAAATTCAGATTTGTATTCCCTCTTATACATACCAAAAAAACTATCGTCACAATCAATACCTGGTTTTGGAAAAATACTTACCTTTTTATTAAATAAGGCTTCAATTTGTAAACCAGTATTACGTGTGGTGGCAGTAGAACTTATTACTTTTGGTTTTGTGCCATCCTTTCTCGTACAGAGTTGCTCGAAGGCACTTTCAAATAATGCAACCCCAGTACCCAAAGGCCCTAACAATAAATGTAATTCGTCTTGTATAATTAGATCAGGGGGTAAATAACCTTGATCTGGTTTGTAATTTTCCCAATTTCCTCTTCCGAATAAACGCCTAGAATCTTTTTTTCTTCCTGGATTAGAATTATCAATTTTATGCGCTAACTGAGCAAATTTATCAACTGTTCCAAACAATAAAGCGGGTGGATGTTGATAAATTGCTTCATCGGATAATAAAAAAGGGAAAAAGCCCATATCGGGTCTCATAGAAACTTGTGGACCCCTAGGCGTTCTCATTGCACATTTTAAATTACTGCATTCTAGACGTCCTATGTCATGATTAAAATGATTGTTTGTTTCATTCAAAATAGTTTCTAATCCTTTAATTGGTTCACCGCAACACACACATTTTTCAAATGGTATTTTTGATGATTTATTTTCGTTCAATTTCTTAATTTCATCTATTAAGCTATCACCATTTCTTCGTGTATCTTTAGTTTTATTTGGTATTTGATTATTTCCTACATACAATCCAATTCGTATAGGTTCATTACCTAAATCTTGACCAAAACTAGTATGCCCTCTTCGCATCAATTCCAATGCAATAATTAATTTACTTGCACGTTGAAATTGTTGTAATGTTAATAACCTCAGTGTATAACGCATAATAGCGGCAGTACCTCCTCCTGCACCTGTATCAGTATATTTCATTCTACGATGAAGAATTGTTAAAGAAATTAACCCCAGATAGGCTTCAGTTTTACCACCTCCGGTAGGAAACCAAACTAAATCAACTAATTCATTTCTTTTGTCGTTTTCCTTATTATCGTCAAAAACACCATCCAAATTAAGAAGTATAAATGCTAATTGAAAAGCCCTCCAACCTGCAGAAACACCATCTTGGTAAATATCATCTTTACAATTTTCTTTATAAAATTCGGCATTAAAGCCACTGAACGAATCTTCCTCCGTAAGTTGCTTTACAACATCCTTTTCTGAATACTTGCCATGCCACATCTGTATAAACATGGATGTATTCATTAATCTAAATTTCTTTAAGTTATCAGAGCCTTCTTTGAGATATTCTTCAACATTATATTTTAACCTTTCATAATCTTTAATACACTTACCTAATTCAATGTTAGCTATTTCATTTTCTCTCTCATTTATTAAATGATTACTAAAGGATTGTTTTATATACGCTTGCTTATTGTCTATCCAAATTTTATATGCTTCAACAAACTGTAAAAGTCCTTGGATAATTTCACTGTCCCCTGCACTTGAGAGTGTAGATAGATACTTAATTTGCTGTACTTTAATATTTTCTAGAAATTTAGGGGCATAACCATTAACCGGATCTTTAGTTGTATCGCGAGGTGTTGGGTCTACATCAGGTGTGTCACAGTATGGCATATACTCAGTTTTTACAAAACCATCACCCCAAGAAACACTACATCCATGACCTATAGCGTAATCTTTCATTTCTCTATATAAAAATCTAATTGAGTCAGCTTCCTTATCATCAACTGCAGTGTCTGTTCTAGTATCATTGTATGCTTCTAAATTTTTAGAAACTACTCTACATTCAACACCAAAAAAACTGCGCTCATTTACGCCTTCTGTAGCCATAGAGAAATATCTATTTTCAGTTTCGATAAAATCGCTACTTGAATTTAATAGCTGTATCTTACAATATACTAACTCGTTGTTCGCACGAGTATCCCTGCTAAATTGAAGATTCATACTTAAGGCTGCTTTTTGAACATTACCGAGGTCAATCTTAATTAGGTCTTTTAAATTAGAGATTGTATTATTTTCTTCATCAATGAAACTAGCATTATGCAAACTCTCTCCACTAAAAATCTTTTTAATTGAATTACCTAATTTTATATCTTTAACGGTAATAATTTTCTCTATGTTTTTTGATTCCCAGACTCCGTAGCGCCCTGTAGAAATTTCATGTGCATCACTTAAATGACTTAAAATATTTTGATATTTTTCTAATTGTTGGCTTGCTTTGTATAGCACCTTCCTTTGATTTGTATCTAAACAAAACTTTAATAACTGATTACTTAAATAATTTAAAAGGCTATCAATTGTTTTATGATTATTTATCCAAAAGTCTTCAGTGAATAAACCTGAATTTTCTTGATAGAATCGATTTCCTAGTTTATTAGACAAAATAGATAAAATATTCTCAGTTTTTTGCCTTTGTATTCCTTGTGCATTTAGTAACGGGTTTCCGTTATTATCAACTAAATTAATTCTAGGGTAATTTGAAATTTGTTTGAGAAAACAAAAGCTTCCAATTTCATCGATTTTAAAATATTGCCTCAAAACACCAAAGTCACCTAATGCTGTATCTAATATGGGTGTAAATTCATCTTTGTTTAACTCAAGACGTACGCCAAAATTCTTTAAATCATCATCTAGAACTCTTTTATAGTGCCGTCCAGAAAGTAAAATTTCGAAACCATCTCCCATTAGATTATTAGATTTCATACAAAATGTAAGTCCCATTGTTTTAGGATACATCTGGTCCATTTGTATCCCATCCTCTTCAGATAAGTTTCTTTCTTCAAGAGCGTTATTATCATCATTTTCTTCAAGAGCACTACTCTCATCATTTTCAATAGGAGAAGATTCAATAGGAGATTGGGTGATTTCATCATTAGCTAATTTCTTCGCTTTATTTGGAAATAATATACCCGAACTGTAATATATACCAGGTACTACTGTAAGTGCTTCTTCTATATTATCAGAGTATTTTTGATTTAAAAAAGAAAATTCTTCGTCTATATTCATTCTGATCACACGATTTCTTCCTGCGCCAGGCCCTATTATTTGTTCTTTTAAATAAGCTTCTAATGAAGCTCTTTTCGTTTTTATATCAGACATAATTATTTATATTAATTAGGGACTATGTGTTCAATTTTATCAATAGACTTTAATCTCATTTTATCATTTAATTCAAAGCATATTTGAATGCAGGCATAAATCAGTGAATCTTTAGAAGAAAACCCAAAGAAATCCATATCTATTCTTTTTTCAATTTTATCAACAGACCGATTTATATTTTCTAAAAGAATATTGTCATTACTCTCCTTTTTAAAGATATCGCAATCAATAATAGCCTTAATAAGCTTCTTTAAATTGATATGTAATTCTTGAGAGTGTCCTCCTATTAAATTACGTCGTCTGTGAACACCCGCTCGGTAAGTAATATTAAGGTTTAAATATTGACAAATAGCTTTAAATACTTTTTTTTCTCTAGGAATTATAGAATTGCTTAGAGGATTACAGTAAGTATTTTCGAAAGTATTTAAGCTAACAAATTCCTTTATTTTAGAAATTTCCTCAATTCTAGAAAACACCTCATTTATTCCATATTCATTTGATTTTATGTGTAATAACTGTTTCCACAACTCACCATCTTCCTCTTTTAGGTTAAATTTCTGATAAAAAGATTGAATAAATTTAGCTCCACTTTCATCTTTTTCAATAGCATTGTTAAACTCAATTAAGTCTATTTCTGAAATAATTTTTTCTAGAGACGAAATTTTATATTTACCTACAAAATAATTTGGATTACTTACTAACTCCCTAGCAGTCATTACGGCATATTTTTTATCTTTTTCCATTATAAAGGAAGATGTAATTCTGTATTTCTTGTTATTATTAGAATTAAAATAAATTATAATTTCTTCCGGTGGATTAAAACAACTTTTATGATCTGTTTCATGAATTAAGTCCCATTCATTCAGTGTTTTTTGAGGTCGCAATGATATAAGTTTATCATTTATTTCTGATAAGATACCTTCTCCAATAAGTTTTCGCCTTGTTTGAGTATTCATTCTATTAAAAAGATGCTTATCTTCCTTGTATATTTTCCATTGATATGTGTTTTCAAAAAAGTGTTTCAGAAAAAAAGAACTAGAATTATAGTCTTGAATAGTAAAGATATTTTTCTTTTTCCATGCGTGATTATAGTCTATAATAAGAACACTTGATTTTTCATTGTAACTTGGCCAGTCAACAAATTTTTTATTTGGGAATAATTTTTTTAATTGAGCTAATATTGAATCATTATTCAAAATAGTAGTTGGAATTAGAACTTTATTTACAGTTTTAGAGTGTAATTCTCTTTTAATTGTCTTATACCAATTCGATTTGATTTGATATTCTAAGTAGTCATTTAGGTACTCCTTTAACTCATTTCTTTCTTCTGAAGAAAGAAACCTAAATAAATCATGTTTTGTTTCACTTGTTAAAAAAGCCCCATTTTTGTTGAATAAGTCATATAATACAAGATTTTTAGTTTTCTCATCAAATACAATAGAAAGAATATTTCTAATTTTAAAACTATTTAATTCTTTCAGGTCATTATTACTTACTTGAGTTGTAAAATAATGATAGGAAATTAATAAAGCTTCTTCAATTTTATAGAAATTAATATTCATAAGTGTAATTTATAATTCAAATGAAAAAATGGTATACATTTCATCAACTTGAAATCTGTTTTGTCTCTGAGTCTCCAGTAATTTTTCTGGTATTTTTTCTCCAGAAGTGATCGTAATTACCTTATCAAATTCATATTCAGGAAATTGATTCCAATTGTTGATTATTTCCGCTATAAAATTTTGATACCAAATATTCCTTCCTCTTGTGACAGGAAACAAATTTATAATAGTACTTATCTTTTGTAAGATATCATTACCCTCTTTAAAAATGAAATCTAAATCTTCGCCAAAATTCACATAAGTATTTAAAGGATTTGAAAACACAGAATAATCCGATAAATTAACACAACTATCATCACTTGAGTTAAGGTTAATAAGTAACCCTCTATTTAAATTAGATTCATGTAAATTATTTATTTTCTTAATAAATTTCAATCTATGTCTTAAACCATTCCTTTCTTTATAAATTTGATTAGTAAGTTGTGTATTATTGTTCCTAATTCCGGGTATGTGCTCTGTTCCAGCGGGTAATTTTATCTCAGATGATAAACTATTCTGTATATTTTTCATTTCCGCTAATAATAGCTCTTCGTTATAAGAACAATTAACTAAAGCCTCCCAAGCAAATAGAGATACAATATTATTAAGAGTACTTTCTGATAGATCTTCATTTATATGAATGTGTAAATAATGACCTGTAAATTTTTCAATAATTATTTTTAGATAGGTATAAATTCGTTTTAAATATTCTGATTCCTGTATTTCTTTTAGCTTTTCTAAATGATTATTTGAAAAAACCTTTCTGCGACTACTCCCTTTTCTTTTTTGGTCACTTTCAATCTCTTTACAAAAAAAATCAAGGAAAGAATCGAAATTGGGTGATATCTCGGACTCCTCAATTAGTTTTTTGAGTCTATTTTGGTAATTATTTGTTATTATTCTACTCATTAATAACATAAATTTTGAGATTACTTTTTGCGCGAGTTATCCCAACATATATTTCGTGTTGATTTATAGCTGTGGGTTGTTTAACTATTAAAGCCACGTTCTCTTTTTCCAAGCCTTTGAACTTCAATGGCGAAGTATATCTTAAAATGTTAGATGTGTCAGTAACATTAGTTTCTGTAAGAGCTTCACAATCATTCATTATTAACTCTTCACGATTTTCAACTGTGAGTAGTGATGATTCTACAAGCAAAATACAGTCTTTACCCCTTAAACTGTTGTTAGGGTTCCTAACTGGTCTTAAAAAATCTTTTACCATTTGTGTTTTTGCTTTTTTGAATGACAAAAATTGAAAAATCTTATTAGGAAATAAGTCCTTTGTACTCTGAGTACCGAGTTCATAAACATCTTCAAGTACTCTTGATGCTAATTGTCTTATGTAAGGGTTATTTACTGATCGATGGGCATTATGCATTTGAAAATGTGTAAAATACATACTCAACAAATCTATGTCATCGTTAATGTTTTCTTCAGTTAATGAATAAGCTTGTTCGCTATCACATAAGAAAAGTAAATTACCACTAGTAAGTCCTTTACCCTGGGCTGTTAATGAGTTCAGTAAGTCTTCTATTCCTCTATTAATTATATCTTGTCCCTCATCTATAATGATATAATCATATTGTCTTTCTATTCTCATTGTGAAAAAAGTCAAAACTTTATTACGGAAATCTTCAAGACTATCTTCAAACGAAAGATTACCAATCCCTAAATCAATTAGATACTTAAAATAAGTATTTACCTCTAAATTCTTAAGCTGCCTTTCATTTACTCTAGATTCAATTTGAAATTTTAATAATTTATTCCAGCATAAATACAAACCCTTCAAATGTCGTCGCTGATCAGCATAAGCAAGTGCGAAAGTAGTTTTACCACAACCAGGTATACCCTCTATTAAAACTCTTTGATTCTTACTTAAACCATCAAATACTTCGAAGTTTTTTAGTCCTAACCATTCGAATGTTTTCTTATTGTTGACGAAAGGATTTAAATCCTCGAGTCTTGGTGACAACATATTTCGAATCTCAATTAATTCACTTTCTGTAATTTCTTTGAATTTAAAATTGTGTTTGTCTTCAATTTTATTTTGAGTACAAGAAAATCTATTGGTTATAAATTGAATTAATGAAATACCTCTTTGGGATTGTACATTAGTATAGATAATATCACCGAATAAATTTCTTCTTTGTGAAAAATCAATATTTGTAAATGGAAAAACACATACATCAATAAATAATTTCTTTGAATATTTTTGAAGTATCTTTTCCTTTAAGGTAAATTTATATCCTTCAACTTGTTTTAAAGGGTTTTGCTTCATTAACTCAAGCTCACCATTATGTCGAAAACTAAATTCACTATTATGAAATTCAACATGACCTCCCTTAACTTCAATAACACAAATCCCTTTTTTACATATCAACAGAAAATCAATTTGTGCTTCACTTTTGTTATATGGATTTCGCGTTTCTGAATGAGTAGTAAATTTTAAATCATGCCAAATAAAAAAATTATCAGGGCTGTCCTGTAGCTCGTTAAAAAGTTTTCTATAAACACTTATTTCACCCTTTAGTGGTTTGCCATTATTATGAAGAATTATTGTTTCTAATGCGTCTATGGGATTATTTGGAAAAAATGTGACACTCATGTAGAAAGTTTTTGATTGCTTTATTCGCTATAGTTAATATTTTATTGACTGTTATTTCTTATTAATTATTTTTTCAGTAAACGATTTATTTAACCAGAAACTCTGCCAAGAAATTTTAATTTTTGAAAACTCAAAATAAGGTTTGTCAATATCTTTAGAGTTTTTAGCGTGAGGTCTAATATGTATTATTTCTGTATCACTTGACTTTAATAAATTATTTATTTGTCTGGTTCCTTTTCCGTATTTAACATTATTTACTTCAACTCCATTTAGAACAATATCCTTTGCTTTCTCCCACTCTTTTTTGATAGTTGACAATTCTAATTTATTTGGGTGCCAATAAACAGATTTTCCTATTTCCCATGTTTTCCAATTTTTATATCTATATTTTGACTTTCCATCAACAATATATTTTTCCTTTTCTTTAATTACGGGAATAAAAATAAAACCCTGATTGATAATACTCTTGAAATCAGCTTCATGTTCACCATCCCATTCCTCTTCAATTAAATCAACAAGACTATATTTTGGAAACGACATTGCTTCCCAAGGTTTATTAGTTTTACTAACTGGAATTGTTTTTATTGAAATGCCATTTTCTTCTAATTCAAGTATTCTTTTTTTATCACCAATTTTTAACATTCTATTGATTAGTAAACTAAATCCTGATTTTGCATTTTTTGAAAAATTAACCTCGAATTTACTAACAATATCAATTAATTTTTGATTTTCAAATTCTTTATTAAGTTCATTTAAAACGTAATCTTGTGGTGTTGTTTTTTCTTCTAGATTAAGTGAAGAATACTCTATTTTTCTCTTATTTTGATTATAGAAAACCTTTAAGTAACTGTGCTTTAAACTATAACTTCTTTGTTTAGCTTCTTTATTATTGCCATACTTTACTAATTTCCCCGTTCCGGATGTAGATGCACCTAGTATTTTACTGTCACCCTCAGAAAGTTGATCAGCGGTTTCAGATTTAACTTTATATTGAATGCCTTCCCAATCATCTTTTACGATATTTTCTCTCTCATTTTTTAGTTCATAAAATAATGTTCCTTTGAAAATAAATTCCTTCCAGTCTTTATATGTTTTACCAATAGGTTGTTCATAAAGAAGGAATAGAATTTTTTCTATTTTCTTTTTTACTTCTGCTGTTTTCCATTTCTCATCAACAATTTTATTATAGTTTATTGATTTTAACTTTGATCTTTCTTTTGGCTGTATTTTATTACTAATTTTTCTTAATGGTAAAACCTTTAACTCTACATTTATATTTTTTACATCTGGGTTTGGGTCAGAGTTAGGTGCATTGCCTATTATTGCTTCAAGAACTTGACCAGCAATTCCTTTATTGGTAGATAATGTTATATCAGGATAATTATTTTTAATGAAAACAACAATACTTTCTAGACTTTTATTTTCAAATTTTTTATAGAAGTCTTCTAACTCCCTTAGGGTATTAAAGTTTTTCATTTATTTGTTTATAAAGTTCTTTTCCAATTTTTTCAATAACTCCAACGACTAATGCATTACCCATAAAAAAAGCTCGTTTTGCATCAGTAACTCCATCTAATCTTGTATGATTAACAGGAAACATATTTAGTTTTTCTAATTCTACTGGTGTTAGTCTTCTTAAGCCTTTTTTAGTTTCCACAACATGCTTAAACCTTGAAGGAGATTTCCCTCCTTCTCCTGTAATTATTGTTCTAGAGGCATTGTCCAACGCATCTGGATAAATCATACCACCTTCAGCATAATTATATTCATACCCGTCTTTAGTTCTTCGTTTTTCTTTTTTAGGACCCTTTAAATATTCCCACATTTGTTTTTCTGTGGAAATTGTTCTCAAACTACCATCTTTATTTATAACTGTCTTTATTGTTTTAAGTGGTCTATCCTTAATATAGAATTCATCAGCAACTTCATCATCGTTAAGAAGAATATCTTCTAATACAGTAAATTTTCCTTTATAATGGGCTTGAGTTTTTACAGTAATAACTTTACCATCTATTAATAATCCAGAATTTTGAAAAGGAGACAGCTTTCCTCCTTTATTAAAGTTATTAGTCAATTCTACTAGGTTTCCCTTTAATTCAATCTCCTTAACAGTAATTGTTTCCTTAACAGGAAAAGCTTTTGCAATAGTGCCATCGCTATCTAGCCACGAAATCTTATCATGTTTTTTAAGACGTTTGTAAATACTTGTAGATTTATGATACCCAAGAATGAAAACTCTTCTTCTTCTTTGTGGCATGCCATATTCTGCAGCATTTATTACTCTCCATTCAACTGCATAGCCTAAATCACTTAAGCTTTTAAGCATTACAGCAAAATCTCTACCCCTTTGCGTTGCTGGTGATTTTAAAAGTCTATCAACATTTTCTAAAAACAAGTATTTTGGTTTTTTCTTTTTTTCTTCCAATATTCTATGAATAGACCACCAAAGTACTCCCTTTTTGCCCTCTAATCCTCTTGAATTCTGTAAAGTAGTAGCCACTGAATAATCTTGACAAGGGAAACCACCTACTAATAAATCATGATCTGGTATTTCGGTTGTAGGTACTTTGGAAATATCTTCATTAGAATGATGATTTTTTCCAAATCTTGACTCATACACCAAGGAAGCATGCTGTGTTTTTGTTGAAGGTTCCCATTGATTGCTCCAAACAACTTCGTATTTATATTTTTCCAAACCAAGACGAAAACCACCAACTCCAGCAAATAATTCTAAAACTTTTATTTTTTTATTCATTTTCAATTAGTAGTTCTTTTACCCTAATATTTAAGCAATTTCATAAAGACATACAATATAAGATTGCTTTCTATTTTAACAATAACTATTCACCATATTGTGGTTGGTTAAGCTTTTGATTATGAAAAATACTTAAACATTTCATAACTAAAAAATGAAAACACAAGGTATTTAAAATATCTCAAAATCAAGAAACTATTTTGGTGTAAATACTATTTATTGATACCCTTTCCAATATCTTTCAATTTCCCATAAAGGTTCGCCATTAATACCAGCTTTTATCTCAGATATCACTTTTTCATATTGTTCTGAATTAAATTTAGACCAAGCAATATTCTCATATTCTTTCCAAAACCTTTTCTTATCATTAAAATTTACTCGGTAAAGTTCTTTTAATAAGACTCTGTCTATAGGAGGGTGTATGAATTTAGCATTTTTATGTTTATGAAAACCACCACATATAATTGTAGACTTCAAATACATGTTAATCAATTTGGCACTTATACCATGGGTTAAATGAAGTTCTTCCTCTTTTGCCAAATCTATTATTTCTTGCCTCCATTTTTTGTGAGAACGAGTAAACTCTTCTTCATTATTTGGCAGTGCCTCTGGATTTAAAATAAAACTTTTAATTACAGATTTACTCAGCATTTTTTGTGCAATTTCAACTTTAAATCTATTGTTTTTTACACTAGATGCTCTTCCAGCTGCCCAACTTGCATACAAGTGAATATGATCATGTATTTGATATTCGTTCATGTTTTAGGTTTGTGATTTTTAGGGGTTAATATGGTTAAATGTTAGATAATGTGTTTGTGCCAGATTAGTTGCGATGTTACACACTGTTTTTATTCAAAATTTTACAAATATAGTTTGTTGTTAATACTATAAAAATAAAAATTCCAAAATTAATTATAACATAAAAGGTTTTTACTATATCAAAATTCCATAAAGAAATTTCTGAATCCTTTATGATTTCGATGCTTTTAGGAATTAATAACCAAAATAATAGAAGATAAAAAAGTAAAACACCTATTAGCTTAAAAAGTAGTTTGTTCTTTTCTTTTTTAAAATCAGTTTGTTCTGTTGGTTTATCCTTGTCTGGATTTTGTTTTGTAATAAAATTATCATATTCTTTTGCAAAAATGTCAAGACTGACAGTAGCAAATACTAAAATGATACTTATTGCTGAAAAAATATCTCCCATATTTTAAATTCCAAATTCTGTTTTCAAAAAATTATATGAATCCACGTGTAATGTCACTTTTCCAGCACTATCAGATTTTGACCTGAATTTTGATTTTCCGGGGCTTTTTAATTCAATTATTTCATTTAATTCATTTATAATTGGCATAGACTTAGCTTCAAATTCCCATTTGTTATCTCCAATATCTGTTCCTGTATTCAAAAAAGTAATAATTCCCGTTTTAAGTATAGCACTTAATTTATTCCTGTGAGTGGCTTTTAATGTGCTGAGTAAAGAACGACTTCTTATTGTTGGAATATTGAAAATTCGTGCGAGTTCACTTTCAGTAGGAAATCTATTAAAATAATGTTCAATTAGAAAAAGTATTCTGTTTTGTAAAATTTCAGAAACTTTCGTAGGTATCCCAGATTGGCTAATCATTGAGATGTATTCATAAAAAGCAGTTTTAGCAATATCGTTAAGTTTTTGATTAAGTTCTAAATCTGTTATATTCAAGTTAGACTTAAGCAAATCTTTAATTTGGTTTAATTCCGTATCTGAAAAATCAAATTTTATTTCCATGTTTTTTTTTAATTATAACCTAACTCCTTACATACCTCATAAATATTCTATTTACAGACACTTATTCCCAGAGTCCACAACTTTTTTTAATGTTCTAAAGATGAAAAAATAACAACCGCTAAACAATCCCTATAAATGGTGAAAATAACAGCTCCCTGTTTTTTGTAGAACTATAATTTCTAGCCTCTTACTCCTCTACAGACCAACTGTACACCAAAGAAGCATCGCCAGTAAATTCTTTTTTTCTATCAATTTCATAAAGGTCTTCAAACTCAGGTCCAAACCGTTCAAAAGCACTTAAAAACC
>Ga0209193_1000568_pt1 | contig 23509 bp, 19 predicted proteins | sample COGITO_mtgs_1003_FD_185515 | JGI IMG/M metagenome (GOLD analysis project Ga0209193, IMG submission 185515) | Pelagic marine microbial communities from North Sea - COGITO_mtgs_100330 (SPAdes) (version 2) | ecosystem: Environmental > Aquatic > Marine > Epipelagic ...
GAACTGCAGATCAAGTAAAAGCGACCATTCAAAAAGAGTTAAATCTACGTAATTCTGACCTACAGTTTGATGTGGTTTCTAATCCTGAATTTTTAAAAGAGGGAGCTGCTATTAATGATTTTATGAAACCTGACCGTGTGGTGATAGGAGCAGATTCTGAGATAGCCTTTAAAAAAATGAAGGAATTGTATAGTCCTTTTTTTAGATCTCATGATCGTTTTATAACTATGGATATCCGTTCTGCTGAGATGACGAAGTATGCTGCTAATGCAATGCTGGCCACAAAAATATCTTTTATGAATGAAATTGCCAATATTTGTGAGAAAGTAGGGGCCGATGCCAATCAAGTACGCATTGGAATTGGTTCAGATCAACGTATAGGATACAGCTTTATTTATCCAGGAGCGGGATATGGAGGGGCTTGCTTTCCAAAAGATGTAAAAGCACTGACTAAAATAGCTGAAAACAACAATTATACTGCAGAATTAATTACTGCAGTAGAAAAAGTAAATAATGCACAGAAATTAGTCATCGCCCAGAAAATTATAGCCCGTTTTGGAGAAGACCTAACCGGTTTTTCTTTTGGTATTTGGGGCTTGGCCTTTAAACCAGGTACAGATGACATGCGAGAAGCACCATCAATTAACACAATTAAAGAATTGGTGAAGCGAGGTGCAAAAATAAAAGCCTATGATCCAAAAGCAGTTGATGAAGCAAAAAAGCATTACCTCAAGGGCATTGAAAACATAACCTATGTGGTCTCAAAGTATGAAGCTTTAAAGGACTCAGATGCATTAGTGTTACTTACAGAATGGAAAGAGTTTCGTTCGCCTAATTTTGAGGAAGTAAATGCACAACTAAAAACACCTGTTATTTTTGATGGGCGTAATCAATATATAGCTTACGATTTGGAGAATAAAGGTTTTGAATATTACAGGATTGGAAAATAGATTATTGTTAATAATAATTAATTTATCCCCTTTAAAAATTAGTATAAATTAATAAAAAAATGAAAAAAATTTTAATCACAGGAGGCGCAGGTTTTATTGGTTCTCACGTTGTTAGACGTTTTGTCAATAAGTATCAAGATGTTCATGTCTATAATTTAGATGTACTAACTTATGCAGGGAATCTAGAAAATCTTAAGGATATTGAATCTAGAGACAATTATACTTTTTTACACGGAGATATAACAGATGAGGTATATATCAACTCCATTTTTGATAAGTACCGCTTTAATGATGTCATACATCTTGCTGCTGAATCTCATGTAGATCGCTCCATAACGGATCCTTTAGCCTTTGCCAAGACCAATATTTTAGGAACTATGGTGCTTTTAAATGCCTTTAAAGAATTGCATAAAAACAATTGGTCTGGCAAACGTTTTTATCATGTAAGCACAGATGAGGTGTATGGAACTTTAGGTGAAACTGGATTTTTTGAAGAAACAACTTCTTATGACCCTAACTCACCCTATTCAGCATCAAAAGCTAGTTCAGATCATTTTGTACGTGCCTATGGAGAAACCTATGGAATGCCATACGTGATTACCAATTGCTCTAACAATTATGGGCAACAACAATTTCCAGAGAAACTAATTCCATTATTTATTAATAATATTCTCAATGATAAGCCTCTACCAGTCTATGGAGATGGTAATTATACCAGAGATTGGTTGTATGTTATAGATCATGCCATTGCAATAGATTTAGTATTTCATAAAGGAAAAAATCATCAAACCTATAACATTGGTGGTTTTAACGAGTGGAAAAATATTGATCTGGTGAAAATTTTATGCCAACAAATGGATGCTAAATTGGGTAATGAAGCAGGTACTAGTGAAAAACTCATTACTTATGTAAAAGATAGGCCCGGTCATGATTTACGCTATGCTATTGACGCTTCAAAAATCAATAAAGAATTAGGTTGGAGCCCAACGGTTACCTTCGAGGAAGGACTTTCAGAAACCATTGATTGGTATTTATCTAATGAAGAGTGGCTTGATAGTGTTACCTCTGGAAATTATCAAAATTATTATAAAACACAATACAACTAAGATATGAAAGGAATTATACTTGCAGGTGGTTCTGGAACAAGGCTTTACCCCATTACACGTGGTACTTCTAAACAGCTATTACCTATTTATGATAAACCGATGATCTATTACCCCTTGTCTGTGTTAATGCAGTCTGGTATAAGGGAAATATTAATTATTTCTACACCTGATGATTTACCAAATTTTGAGCGATTACTTGGAAATGGTCAAGAATTAGGACTCGAAATATGCTACAAAGAACAACCTTCTCCAGATGGTTTAGCACAAGCTTTTATTATAGGAGAAGACTTTATTGGCAATGATGATGTATGTTTAGTCCTTGGAGATAATATTTTTAATGGTCATGGTTTTACCGAATTATTGGCAAAATCTGTGTCAAATGTAAAAAACCAAAAAAAGGCGACTGTCTTTGGTTATTATGTAAGTGACCCAGAACGTTATGGTGTTGTTGAATTTGATAAGGATAGTAAGGCATTATCCATTGAAGAAAAGCCAACAAACCCTAAGAGCAACTATGCAGTAGTTGGCCTTTATTTCTATCCAAATTCTGTTGTTAATATTGCTAAAAATATAAAACCTAGCCATAGAGGTGAGTTAGAAATAACCACCGTAAATCAAGAATATTTAAAAAGAGGTGAGTTAAAGGTTGAACTTATGGGAAGAGGTTTTGCTTGGCTAGATACGGGTACCCACGAGTCTTTGATTGAAGCATCAAATTATATTAAAATGATTGAAAGTAGACAAGGTCTTAAAGTAGCTTGTTTAGAAGTTATTGCTTGTAAGATGGGTTACATTACTAATGATGAGCTTTTAAAACTTGCTGAGCCTTTAAAAAAGAACGGCTATGGCCAATATTTAATAGAAAGAGCAAAAGAAATCTAATGAAGTTTACAAGATTAAAAATACCAGATGTTATTTTGTGTGAGTCTCAAGTATTTGGTGATGAGCGCGGTTATTTTTCAGAAACTTTTAGGCTAGACAAGTTGGACGCTTTTTTAGGCTTTAACATCAACTTTTGCCAAGACAATGAGTCAAAATCATCATTTGGTGTATTAAGAGGCCTACATTACCAGTTGGCGCCGCACGCACAAACTAAATTAGTACGGGTAATTCAAGGAAGCGTTTTAGACGTTGCTGTAGACATCCGTGAAGGCTCACCCACTTTTGGGCAGCATGTGGCGGTAGAGCTCACCGCTGAAAATAAAAAACAATTATTAGTACCCCGAGGTTTTGCACATGGCTTTGTGGTACTTAGCGAAGAAGCTATTTTCTCTTATAAAGTTGATAATTACTATCATCCTGAAAGTGATAGGGGTATTGCATTTAACGATAAAAGCTTGGGAATTGATTGGAAATTAAATTTAGATGAATTAAAACTTTCTGAAAAAGATTTAAAACAACCCTTATTTAATAATGGAGATTATTTTAATTACTCAATAAATCAATATGAATAATATACTTGTTACTGGCGGTAATGGACAGCTGGGCTCGGAGCTAAAAGAGATAATTCCAAACTTTTCAGACTACAACTTTTTATTTACAGACGTTTCTGATTTAGACATCACAGTTCATGACGAAGTAAGGGCGTTTATTGAGAGTAATAATATCAATGTCATTATAAACTGCGCTGCCTACACAGCTGTTGATAAAGCAGAGTCTGAGCCAGAACTCTCTAATGCTATAAATCACTTGGCAGTTGCTAATTTTGCGCAAATGGCAAAAGATAAAAACATAAAACTAATCCATGTATCTACAGACTATGTGTTTGATGGTACCAACCACAAACCGTATGTAGAGTCAGATGTACCTAACCCACAAAGTGTATATGGCCAAACTAAATTGGATGGTGAGCTAGCAATGCAGCAAATAAACCCTGCTAATTCTATAATCATACGTACTTCTTGGGTGTATTCAAAATTCGGCAATAATTTTGTAAAAACTATGCTACGTTTGGCCGAAACTAGAGATGAAATCTCTGTGGTTGCAGACCAAATAGGGTCACCCACCAATGCTGCAGATTTGGCTGAAACTATTTTATCTATATTACCACAAGTTAGTAATGAAACTGTAGAATTGTTTCATTATTCCAATGAAGGAGTATGTAGTTGGTATGATTTTGCGAAGGCTATTTTTGATATAAAATCCATTGATATAGAGGTAAACGCTATTGAAAGTACAGAATACCCGACAGCGGCAGAAAGACCGTTTTATAGCGTTTTGAATAAAGAGAGGATTAAAGAAGTATTTCAAATTGAAATACCGTTCTGGAAAGACTCTATAATTAAAAATTTAAAATAAATCATTTACTACTTGGAAACATGTGTGATATTTATTTGTAATTATGAAGCTAAATATTTTTTATGTCAATTGTAAAGAATTTATCGTTTAATTTATTAAATCAAATAGTAACTATAGTTATTCCCTTATTAACTATTCCATACATTTCTAGGATACTTGGACCTGAAAATATTGGAATTATTGGATTTTCTATCTCTTTTCCAATTTATTTTTCAGTTTTTGCAAATTTAGGAATTCAAATTTATGGATCTCGTGAGGTAGCCAAACTAAAAGATAATAAGCAAAAACGAGATAAGTTATTCTCAGAATTATTTTTACTAACTATTTTAAGTTCTTTACTAAGTTCTATAGGATTTCTTTTAACTATTTTTTTTATTGAAAATGAAAATATTAACAAGTTTTTTTTATTAGTTGCTGGTATTCCTTTATATATTAGTTCATTGTCTATTGATTGGTACTATTCAGGAAGGGAGAAGTTTAAAATGATAGCATTTAGATCTATTACAGTTAAACTTATTTCTGTGATTTTAATATTCTCAATTATAAAAAATGAAAATGATACTCTTTTTTATCTTGGAATAAGTGTTTTTTCAGTTGCTATTAATAATATTTGGAATTTTTCTTATTTAATTGTTAAAGAATTAAGTATATCATTTAGAAAAATTTCTTTAGTAACACATATAAGACCTATGTTTGTATTACTATCAACAGCATTAGCCGTTAATGTATACACAACACTAGATACCGTAGTTTTAGGTTTTTTTTCTAGCTTTTCTGAAGTTGGTTATTATCATTCTGCTATTAGAATAAGTAGATTGTTATTGCCATTTGCAGTTGTTACAACTGCAGTCTTAGTTCCAAAGATTTCATATGAATTTTCGAAAAAAAACTTTGATAAGTTTAATGAGTATTTAAACAAGTCATTTAGTTTGATTTCTTTTTTTGCTGTCCCAATGTGTGTTGGTGTATATGTTTCAGCTGAAAGTTTTGTTCCGTTTTTTTTTGGTCCTGAATTTTTCCCAGTTATTGAAATTCTTCAAATATTATCTCTTATTATGTTTCTTGTTGGTTTAAGTAACTTCTTTGGTATTCAAGTCTTGACTTCTATTGGCATGGAATCTAAATTATTAATTGCAATAATCATAGGTGCTTTAATTAATCTTGGCTTGAATCTCATATTTATTCCAAGATTTGGAGCAATTGCTGCTGCATCTGCATCGGTTATAGCTGAATTCATTATTTTAATAATGACTGTGATTATGACAATTAAATATACTAATGTTCGTGTAAAATGGTTTGAAATTATTAAGTCATTTATATGCTGTTTGCCAATGATTTTCTCATTCTATTTATCACGAATGATTTTTACTGTTGACTTACATCGATTTATTTTTTTGGCTCTTTTTGGTGGTTTCAGCTATATAGTTTCACAACAAATAATTTTTAAAAATAAATTATTATCAGAATTTACAAATAAATTAAAAATTTTAAATAAAAAAACATGGATTTAGTAATTGGAGCCGGTATTTCTGGCCTATCATATTTAAATTTTTGTGATCATGATGATTACATGATCATAGACCAAGATTCCGAAATTGGTGGATATTGTAAGACAATTAAGAAAGATGGTTTCACCTGGGACTATTCAGGGCATTTTTTTCATTTTAGGAATAAAGAAATTAAAGATTATTTATTAACTGAAATGAAAGGGCAAGAAATACTTGATGTTCAAAAATTCACTCAAATATTTTATAAACATAATTATGTTGATTTTCCATTTCAAAAAAACATTCATCAATTACCAAAAAGTGAATTTATTGATTGTTTATATGATTTATTTAATAACTCTTTTGATGATGAAACTTCATTTAAAAAAATGTTGTATACAAAATTTGGTAAGTCTATTGCAGAGAAATTTTTAATTCCATATAATGAAAAACTCTATGCTTGTGATTTAGATGATTTAGATGAAGATGCAATGGGAAGATTTTTCCCATACGCAAATAAGGAAGAAATAATTAAAAATTTTAGAAAACCGGACAACTTTTCTTACAATACACATTTTACTTATCCCCGAGGTGGTGCTATAGAATATGTTAATTCACTTTATAGGCGTATAAAATCTAATAAACTAAGTTTAAATGAAAAGTTGTTATCCATAGATATAGAGAATAAATTAGCAATAACTAACATCAGAAAGATAAAATACGATAGATTGATTTCGTCTATGCCTTTTACTTCACTATTAGATATAACTAATACATCATATGATAAAAAAATATATTCATGGAATAAAGTGTTAGTTTTCAACTTGGGATTTAATAAAAAGGGAGCTGATAAAATAAATAATTGGGTGTATTTTCCAGAAAAAAAATACTCATTTTACAGAATAGGTTATTATGATAATATTTTTGGGGATGACAGATTATCACTTTATGTAGAATTAGGATTTGACAATAATTCTGTTATCGACTCACAAGAATATTTGAGTGTAGTACTTGAAGATTTAAAAAAAGCTAAAATAATTGATGATCATAAGTTAATCTCGCATGCAAAGATCATAATGGATCCAGCTTATGTTCACGTTAACAAAAATTCAGAAGTTGATAAAATCAAATTACAAGCTTATCTTGAAAAAAAATCTATTTATTCAATTGGTCGTTATGGAGACTGGAAATATTGTTCTATTGAGGATAATATTATAGAAGCACAAGAACTATCAAATAAATTAAATAAAACTTATAATGAGTAAACTTTTAACTATAGTTATACCTACATACAATACTGAAAAGTACCTGCCTAAATGTATAGAGTCATTAATTATTCCTGATAAAATGAATCAAATTGAAATTTTGATTGTAATAGATGGTAGTCCAGATAATTCATTTGATTTAGCAAAAATTTATGAGAAAAAATTTCCGAATTCTATTAAGGTAATTGAAAAAGTTAATGGTGGTCATGGTTCGACGATTAATAAAGGACTTGAGTTAGCTTCAGGTAAGTATTTTAGAGTTTTGGATTCAGATGATTGGTTCAATACTAAAAATTTCTCAAAATATCTTGATAAATTATCTAATGCTAATGAAGATATTGTATTAACACATATCTCAAAAGAATATGTTTATCAAAATAAATCAGAAGTTGAACAATGTGATGGTATTGAATTTGATAAAATATATGATGCAAATGTCTTTAAGTTTGAAGTACTACATGAACGATTTTTTGGAATGGCAAGATGCACATACAAAACAGAAAGTTTAAAAAATCATGAATTATTATTATTAGAAAAAATTTTTTTTGAAGACTCATTTTTGCACGTTTTTCCATTGATATTTTTAAAAACATTTGTTTTCTACGATTTAGTAATTTATCATTATTTTATAGGACGACCTGGACAAAGTATATCAACAGATGTTGCATTAAAGCATAATGAATATTGGCATAAAATTATTGATCAAATAGGCCAATTTTATAATGAAAATACACACTTATTGAATGGTGAAAAAGAAAAGTTTCTCATTAAGATACTTAAAAATTATATTTCTACCCAGTATATTGTACTTAATAAATTTGATTTTAAAAAATCCCAAATCCAATTAAAATTATGGGATAATTATGTTTCCTCATTAGCTTTTTTACCCTTAATTAATTGTAGAAGAAGGAGATTATATAGGTTACTTCCTTTCGCAATTTACAGATACTTATTTAAGATAAGAGGCTATTTCAATCAAATCAACATTTAGAATTTATAAAAATGAAAAAAAGTACTTTCTTAATTATATTGTTCATTTTAGCTTATGGTTATCTAGAGTATTTACCTTTTATTAAAATAAACCCAGATTTAAATCTCGTATTCCAATGGCTATTTTTGTTGTATGCTTTAGTAATTTACCAAAAATACTCAAACAATCCTTTAAATATTTCAGCTAATAAAAAGTATGTTTCTTTATTTATTGTATTGATGGTAATTTCATCACTAATTCCATTTTATCAATATAATCAATCAATATTGTCAACTCTTTTGGCTCAAAGACAAAATTATAATATCTTATTTTTATTTGTTTTACTTTACATCCATCCTTCCCCAAGAGATTTTTTTGTAGCACTTAGATTCTGTAGTTTTTTATGTATAGTGATAATGATTTTATCAATATTTTTTCCTGAATATTTTTTAAGTTCAGAAAAATTTGAAAGCTTTTCAATGAGGGTAAATCGTGGTTCAAAAGATTTAGTCACGGCATCACCAGGTATTAACTTAGTGTTCTTTTACTTTCTGATCAAAATCGAGTCTTGGTTTTCTTCCAGAAGTGTAAAAAACTTTAAAGAAATTGTATTTATTTTTATCATGATAATCATATTACAAAACAGGAGCTTATTGTTAATTACAATACCAATTTTTATCTATTCTTTCATTAAATTAAAATCTAGATATAAATTTCTATCATGGATTATTTTCTTTATTTTTTTTCTCTTAGTTTCGGATTATTTCCTTTCAATATTTAATTCATTATGGGAGGAATCAATATCTCAATTTAATAATCAAGATTATAATCGTTGGGAATCATTATCTTTTTTTATTTTAGAACCCGAATTTAATTTCTTCCAACTTATTTTTGGTCATGGTGTTCCATCCCAAGGCGGTAGTTATTTAGATTTTATTCAAACTGCTCAAAACAACAGAAATGCTTATTTGTCTGACATTGGTTTGTTTGGTACTTTCTATTTGTATGGTTTAGCATTTATCATCCCAATTTATTTATTTGTATTTAGAGCTTTAAAAAAACAACAACCCAAATTTTTAAAGTTCTTAGCATTATATATCTTACTTGTTCCAACAATTCAACGTTTTGGTTCTTTGAGTTCAGATGCAGCGATTTTTTACTCTATGTTTTTTTATTTAGTAATTTATTATGAAAAATATAATCCTGATATTAAATCTTTTGTTTAAAGATTTAAAAACTTCTAAAATCAATTTTACTTATTAAATATATTTGCTATCATCATTAATAATATCAAACAATAAAATATTTATAATGAAATATATACTAAAATTTTTAAAACTGATAAATTTCAAATCAATATACTTTAACCTGAAGTATTTGCCCTTTAAATATGCAATTCGCCTTCCAATATTTGTTTCAAACAAAGTGTTTTTACTTGAAGCAAAAGGAGCAATTAAAATAGATGCTCCAATTAGTACGGGTATGATACTTATTGGATACGGAAATATTGGCATATTTGATAAGAAACGCTCAAGAAGTATTTGGCAGGTATATGGTAATGTTATATTCAACGGCAAAGCAAATATTGGTCACGGATGTAAAATATCTGTAGGTAAAGATGCTGAAATTTCATTCGGCGATGGTTTTACAGTAAGTGCTGAAACACAAATTATTTCTCATAAGAAAATTAAGTTCGGTAAAAATGTTCTCATTTCTTGGGATTGTTTATTTATTGATACAGATTTTCATAAAATATTCGACAAGTCTGGAAGGAGGATTAATTCACCTAAACCAATAATAATTGGAGACAAAGTTTGGATTGGTTGCAGAAATGTAATTTTGAAAGGAAGTAAAGTCTCTGATGGTTCTATAATAGCAGCCAATTCGTTTTTGAATAAAGATATTTCAGAACAGTCTGGAATTTTTATTGGTAATCCAATTCAATTTGTCAAAGGTCAAATCTATTGGGAGCACTAAAAAAAGCTTATTACAATTTATACACATCGATAACCATAACTAAATAAGTATATCTTATGGACGTTTCCATAATAATAATAAATTACAATACAAAGCAAATAACTCAAAATTGTATTGAAAGTGTTATCAAATTTACTAAGGATATAAAATATGAAATTATTCTTATTGATAATGCCTCCAGTGATGGAAGTCAAGAATTTTTTAGTTCTTTAATGGGTATTAAACTTATAAAAAGTAAAGAAAATTTAGGTTTTGGGAGAGCCAACAATTTAGGTTATTCACATTCATCTGGTAAATATATATTCTTATTAAATTCTGACACAATTTTATTAAATAATGCAGTAAAAGAATTTTTTACAGAGGCTGAAAAAATGGATAACTCCATAGCTTGTCTAGGTACTATTTTAAGAGATAAAGAGCTAAATAGTAATCACTCTTTTGGCAATTTCCCTAAACTTAAAGATGACCTTTTGTATAATTTTTTTTGGCTACCACTTAATTTTTTGTTCAAATTAAATAATAAAACAATAGGGTTTCATTTTAATCAAACAAACAATGGTAAAGTTGACTACATAACAGGTGCAGATTTATTTTTGAGGAGAAGAATAATTGAAGAATTTGGTTTGTTTGACCCAAGTTACTTTATGTATTATGAGGAAACAGATTTACAGAAGAAATATCATTCTCATGGTTTTTTTTCTAAAATAATTGAAACTCCTAAAATTATTCATCTTGAGGGTGCTAGTAATGCATCAAATCTTACTTTCAATAAAATGTTGATTCAACTTAAAAGTAGATTGATATATTTTAAAAAATGGAATCATAATTTAGCTTTTAAATTTTATTTACTAATGCTTCTAATAATAAGATTACCTTTTCTGCTTTTTTCAAAATATACTTTTAAAGAAAAAGGAATTTACCTAAGACTTTTAACAACCTTTTTAAAATGAAAACAATTTTATTTGATTTAACATGTTCCCAACCATTAGCTAGTAAGTATCATGGAGCTGGTAATTACACTCATGCTGTTTTCATTGCCTTATGCAATAATTTAGATTTGGTAAATATCAAAGCACTTTATAAGAGTGATGTATTTTTAGATGATTTATTAATTACTAAATGCAATGAAAATAATATTGAACTAATAGATATTGGAAATAAATCATATACTGAAGTTGTTGAAGAAATCATGCCAAATATTTATTTTACAGCTTTACCATCTAAAAATAGGATAGTTCATGTTTCAGGTGTTAGTTTTGTTACAGTTTGTCATGATATAAGAACATTAGATTGTTATTTTGACCCTATGTATTACCAATTTTATCAAAATTGGAGAGATTTAATTTTTATAGCTGATAATATTTTTTTTAATGGTTATCTAGCTAGAAAAAATACGCTATCTAATTTAAATATGTTTATTGGGAAAAGTAATACTAATGTCATTGCTGTTTCTAGACATACAAAGTACCACTTGATGTCTACCTTTCCTGATCTTAACCTAAATTCAATTCCAGTGTTTTATAGTCCTAATTTAGGGAGCTTAAGGAATAATAATTTATTAGAGAAATTACCAAATAAGTTGGTTGAAAAGAAATATTTCCTGATGGATAGTGGCTGGAGATGGATGAAAAATAATCTTAGAGCTGCAATAGCAATTGATCAAGTTTTTTCAGAAAACGAATCACTTGACTTTAAAGTTGTTATTACTGGAGTTAAATCAGCAAAACCTTATCTATCAAAATTGATTAACAAAGACAAATTTATTTTTTTAGAGTATGTTAGTCATTCATTGTTAGATACTTTACACAGAAATGCGTATTGTTTTGTATACCCTAGCTTAGCTGAAGGGTTTGGGTATTCACCACTTGAATCTATGAAATACGAAGTACCGGTTATAGCCTCATCAGTATCATCTATTCCTGAGATTTGTGGTGATGCTGTTTTGTATACCAATCCAAAATCAATTCCGGAAATTAAAAATCGAATTCTTCAAATTTTAGATCATGAAATCTATAATGAAATTAAAAATAAATGTTTAAAACATTATAAGAAAATAGCTAAAAAACAAGATAAAGATTTGGATGCTTTAATTAAATACATATTATCTGAATAGAATGATATACAGAAAACACTTTTATGGATAATTTACAATTGCTAAGTAATGTTTTTAAAACGTTAAATGATTATGGTCTAGATTATTGTGTGCAAAATAATTATCAGTCAATGCCTCAAGAAATACCTTCAGACATTGATATATTTTACAGAAATGCAACAGAACAAGATTTAGATACTTTAATCACCAATATAGCTTTAGTGTGTAATTTAAAAGTTGTTCAAAAAACAACAATGGGTTACTGGGGTTTTGTTTATATGTTAAATACAGTTACCCCTGAAATGGGATTTCAATTACAACTTGATTTTCAAAAAGAATTTTCACCGCCAAAATTTCCTAATGTATACAACGGAGATTCCTTTCTAAATAACAAACAACAATTTAAGACCTTTTTTATTCCTCAACCAAGTGACGAAATTAAATTTACACTAATTAGAAGGATAATTAAAAAAGATTTTAATCAAAGTCGACTCAATTACATTTGTCACTTGTACGACAGCGCATCTGATGATTGCAACAATAAACTTAGAGAGATTTTTCCTGAAAAAATATATGACTTAGTCCTTATGATGATTAAGAATAAAGACATAGCTATATTTAATTCAAATAAAAAAACTTTTTATAATTACGTAAAGAGTGAGAGCAGAACCAATGCCACTTTTTTCAAGAAAATTAAGCAGTTAAAGTTTAATGTAAAGTATCAATTTTCTTCAAGGATTATTAAACCTATGGGATTAACGATTGCTTTTATTTCTCCTGATGGAGGTGGCAAAAGTACCATAATTGAGGCTATTACATCAACTTGTAAAGGTAGTTTTCATGGTATAGAAAATATATATTTTAGACCTAGATTTTTTAAAAATCTTGGTTCTTATAAACCTATTAATCCTCAAGGTGAAGCATCTAGTAATCCAGATCCGCATGCAGTAAAACCTAATGGTATTTTGAAATCTTTTGCACGGTACTTTTTCTATAATTTAGATTTTTTATTGGGGTACTTTTTTAGAATTTATCCTCTTAAAATTAAAAGAAGCTTAGTTATTTTTGACAGATATTATTATGATTATTATGTAGATTTAAAAAGGTATCAATTTAACTTACCTAAGTTTTTGCCCCGTCTTTTTTCATTCATGATACCACAGCCTGACTTGGTCTTTGTTTTGGATGCTCCTGCAGATGTAATTTATTCTAGAAAACAGGAATTATCAATAACAGAGATAGAAAGGCAGAGAACTATATTTAAAAAAACAGTTAGGCAATTAAAAAATGCTCATTTAATTAATACCAACCAACCTATTAATGATGTTATTAACGAGGTTACTAAAATTATTATAGACAAAAAAGTAAAACAAACAGCAAAAAAAATAAAATCATGAAAAGTCAATTATTTCTAATTCAGATTTTACGAGGTGTTGCAGCATCACTTGTTGTTATACATCACACATTGGCCGAATTATTTACATCGTATAGTCTTTACAACATAAATATTGGATTTGGTAGAAGTGGAGTAGATCTATTTTTTGTTATCAGTGGTTTTGTAATATTATATTCATATAAAAAAAATAAAACTAAACCAGTTGTGTTTTTAATTAAAAGATTTTTTAGAGTTGCTCCGTTGTATTATTTTTTTACAATCTTAGCAATAATAATTTTTGTTTCATTTAATGATTATGAAGAAACAATTAGTCATTTAATAAAAAGCTTATTATTTATTCCATCAGAAAATTCCAAAGGAATTATTGCTCCAATTTATGGACTTGGTTGGACTCTTAATTATGAATTTTATTTTTATTTAATATTTGCTGTTGGATTACTTTTTAAAAGAAATATTTCATTAATCGTTTATTTAATTTTAATATCCATACTAATTTTTTCGAACATATTTTTTATTCACTTTTATTCAAATTTAATTTGCACGGAGTTTATTTTCGGCATGATTTGTTGTGAATTATATATGAAAGGTTATATAGTTAAAAAGCCCTTTTTACTTTTTCTATTTGGATTAATACTTTTTTTAATTCCTCTTTTTTTAGAGTTCAATTTGAACTATCGCTTTTTTTACCATGGTATTCCTAGTGCAATTATTTTATATTCATTAGTCTGTTTTGAGTATAAAAAGAAATTTAATAATAAAAATAAAATATTTAATATGTTGCTAAAAATTGGAGTTAGTTCGTATTCATTATACCTGGTCCATCCATTTTTAATTCAAGCAGTTTTTTTAATTTTTCCAATAGAGATACTTGAATATAACATCTTTACAACCATTTTAGTCATTACAATTTCATGTATACTACTTGGAGTAATTACTTTTAATTTAATTGAGAGTAATCTTACAATAGTAACTAAAAAACTCTTGAATACTATAAAATATGTCAAGCCGTAAACTTAAAATCTTTATATCAGCATATGCCTGCGAACCTAATTTAGGATCTGAAATTGGTGTGGGTTGGCATTGGGTACTTGAGATGTCAAAGTATTTTGATTTATGGGTGTTAACTAGAAAGAGTAATAAAAAAACTATAGCATCATGGTTATTAGAAAATCCAGGTTTTCAAAATATAAATTTTATATACTATGATTTACCTTATTACTTGAGGTTTTGGAAAAAGGGATTACGAGGTGTGCGCACCTATTATAATATATGGCAACGTATAACAAATAAAATAGTTAAGCAAACTATGGAAAAAAATGATATTGATATTTATCATTTATTAACCTATGGGAATGCCATATGGCCAGCGAGTAAATATGGACAAAAACAATTTTTTATATGGGGCCCAACAAGTGTAGGAGACACAATACCTAAAGAGTATTCTAACCATTATAACTTAAAAAGTAGATTTATAGAGGAACTTAGGCGGTTATCGGTAAAATTACTTTCTTATAATAAAGGTTTTAAAAAACGTTGTAAAGATGCGAACTTAATTTTATGTAAAACAGAGAACACATTTAAGTTTATTCCTGATTATTACAAGCCAAAGTCTAAAATATTTACAGATGTTGCTGTTGATGTTATTGATACATCAGACTTTAATCTTGAAGGAGAGGAAGATAATTCTTCAATTAGATATCTGGCTGTAGGTCGTTTAGATGCTTGGAGGGGTTTTGATTTAATTATTGAGGCTTTTACCAAAGCATATAAATTAAATTCAAAAATTAGACTTGAAATTCTAGGTAAAGGAAATGATTATGCGAGATTAAAAGAGTTAATTATTAAAAGTAAAATGGAGTCTGTGATATCTCTTAGCGGGCAGGTGTCAATCCAAGAATATTATCAAAAAATGGCTCATTGTGACGTAGTGGTAAATCCTTGTTTAAAAGAAGGTGCTGTGACAACAGCTTTCGATTCGATGTCTTTTGGCAAGCCATTAATTTGCATCAAAACAGGTGGGTACACTAGATATTTCCATGACGATTATGCCGTTCTAGTTTCGTTGTCAAATCGATCAAATACAATTTCAAAACTGACTGAAGGGGTTTTGTTATTAACGAATAAGCAAGAACGAATTAAAAAAGGGAGTAAAGCCAAACAGATGAGTATGGACTTTGTTTGGCAAAAGAAAGGCATGCAAATAAAAGAAGTTATAACAAAAGCATATTATGGAGAATGATAACTTAATTTCTCGACTGCTTAATTATCAAGGGGCTGATTTTTTTATGGTTAATAATGCTGATGGTAAATGGTGGTTGATGCCCAGGAGGAATATGGTTACAGCTATGCATTTATATCAGCCTAGCTCACTAAATGGTAGGGTATTAAAATTGTTTTTTCCTTTTTTTAGTAGATTTCAAGTAGTTAGGAGAATGTTAGATGTTAGAACATATAAACTTGAGCTAATTAACTTATTAGAGGAAAAATTAAAATCTTTATTTAATTGTAAAGATCTTGAGTTTTCTGTTTTTGGAGGTACACCATCTTCTCATCAAAAAATTACAATGCAAATTTATGAAGGGTCTAAAATTTTAGGGTATTGTAAGTTTTCAGACAAAAAAGAGGTGAAAATTATATTTAAACAAGAAGAGGAAATTCTAAATTTTCTTAAAAATAAAGGTGTTGATCAAATTCCAGTCTGTTTATTCAGTGGAAATTACTTTGGAGATATTGACTTTTTTGTACAAACCACCCAAAAAACAAATACTTCTATTCAATCTAACCATTGGTCAACTGTTCATGAAGATTTTTTACTTCAATTACATAATAAAACCAAACAAAATATTTTATATGAAAAATCAGAGTTTTACAAATCATTACAATTATTAAAAATAAATTTAGGGCTTTTAGAAAAGCAACATAATAATTTAATATTGGGTTTAATAAACTACTTAGAAAATTATTTTAAAAATAAAGAAGTATGTTTTTCAGCTTATCATGGAGATTTTACTCCATGGAACATGATAATAGAAAACAAAAAGTTGTTTGTTTTTGATTTTGAATATGCAAAAATAACATTCCCCCCATTTTTAGATAAATATCACTTTTACACCCAAGTATGTATTCATGAAAAAAAATGGAATGCCGAAGAAATACAGATGAATTATTTACATAAAAATAATGTGATTTTCAAGTACTCAAAAAAATCTGATCTTCTATACGTATCATATCTCTTAAGTATTACCTCATTATACTTAGACAGAGAAAAACACAATTTTTATAACCTTAATGAAACCAGTGTATGGTTTGAGCTTTTATCCCTTTTAAGTAAAAAATTAATATGAAAAAAATAGTATTCTTTCACCCTAGCTCAGAACTTTATGGAGCTGATAAGATTCTGATTTATGTGATGAGAAATTATACAGACTATGAAAGGGTTTTAATTTTAAGATCATATGGTCCTTTGGTAGATTTAGTTAAAGACGAGTTGCCAGGTGTCAATATTAAAATAATACCAGAAATGCCAATAATTGCCAAAGCGAACTTAAAACTTAATGGTATTGTTGATTTTTTAAAATCCATTTTACGTTTTAACACACTTTTAAAAACGGTTAAGAATGAAAAGCCAGAAATAGTTTATTTAAATACTCTAGCTGTTTTACCTGTATTATTTTATTTTTCATCAAGTGTAAAAAAAATCATCCATGTTCATGAAATTTTAAAAAATAATAATCTAATACATAATTTGATAAATAAAATAGCATTGGTTAAAGCTGACTTATTAATATGTGTGTCAAATGCCGTAAAGTTGAATCTTGAAAATGCTTATAGAAATAAGGTTAATAAGCTTAAAATAATAAATAATGGAATTTCGTTTTCCAAAAATAATGTTCTCAATAGTGATTTATCTGTTGATAATTCTAAAATTAATTTTGCATTAATAGGAAGAATTAAACCTTCTCATAAAGGGCAAAATTTGCTGATTGATGCTGTTAAAAATTTAGATCTTAAGGTTTTAGATAAAGCGCATTTTTATTTGGTAGGTAGTCCAGTAGAGTCTCAAACTTATATGTTAGATGAAGTTAAAGATAGAATTTCAAATTATAATTTGAGTTCTAAAATTAGTATAATTCCATTTGTGAAAGAAATTTCTACAATTTATAAACAAATGGATGTTGTTGTTGTGCCTTCAACTTTTGATGATCCTTTTCCCACTACAGTTTTAGAAGGAATGTATTTTGAAAAGCCAGTGATTGGAACTGCAGTGGGTGGTATCCCTGAAATGATAGAAGACTTAAAAACTGGTTTTGTAGTTAAAAGAGATTGCGAAATAGATTTGAGTAATAAACTTAAATACTTTATAGAAACTCCCAGCTTAATAAAAACAATGGGGCATAAAGCTAAAGAAAGGTTTAATAAAAACTATAGTGAATCTAGCTTTAATCATCGTTACTCTAATATGATAAATGAATTTTTATTAAATAAAGGGTAAAGCTTTTAGCAAAAAATCATATTATGTATGAATAAAAAAATTGCTGTTATTGGTACTGTTGGAATTCCAGCAAAATACGGAGGCTTTGAGACTTTGGTAGAATATATTACAAAAGAAATCTATCAGGATTTTGATATCACAATTTACTGCTCGGCTAAATCTTATTCAGAAAAACTCGAAACCTACAATAACTGTAAGCTTCATTATATAAATTTGGAGGCTAACGGTATGCAAAGTATTTTATACGATATACGCGCTATTTTTCATGCTTTAAAATATGCAGATGTATTATTGATTTTAGGAGTTTCAGGATGTATTATTTTACCGTTTATAAAGTTGTTTTTTAAAAAAAAAATTATTGTAAATATTGATGGCCTTGAATGGAAAAGACAAAAATGGAACGGAATTGCGAAGTGGTTTTTAAAATTATCAGAACGTTTTGCTGTAAAAGCAGCCGATGCTATTGTAGGCGATAATAAAGTTATTAAGGATTATGTAGGGCAAACCTATGGCAAAAAGGCACATTTAATTGCCTATGGCGGCGATCACTGCAGTACCAGACCACTTTCTCAAAAAACTTTAAAAAAATATCCTTTTTTAAATGCTCAATATGCGTTTAAAGTATGCCGTATAGAACCGGAAAATAATATAGAGATGATTCTAGAAGCATTTGCTCAAGCTGATAAAATACCTTTAGTTTTAATTGGTAATTGGAATAATAGTGCATTTGGAAGGCAAATAAAATCTGAATATCAAGATTTTGAGACTATTTATTTACTTGATCCAATCTATGATCAAGATATTTTAAATGAAATTCGAAGTAATTGTTTTGTTTACATTCATGGACATAGTGCTGGAGGCACTAACCCTTCTCTGGTAGAAGCGATGTCTTTGGGGCTACCAACTATATGTTATGATATCAATTATAATGTTGAAACTACTGAAAACTCTGCATTGTATTTTAAATCATCAGTTGATTTAATAAACTTAATCAAATTAATTAACCAAAAAGAAATAAAACAAATAGGGGGTAGGATGAAAGATATTGCACGAAATAAATATAGATGGTCTATTATTTCTAATCAGTACATGCAGTTATTTGAAAAATATTAGATTTATGAATTAATAGTTTAATTAACTCATTCGATTCCAATTTAGACAGTTAAGTAGGGGTAAAAAAATCTTTAATAAATAAATTTACACTAGAAAAATTAAAAAGGGAAAAACCTTTATAATCAAAATCTAGACCCTACCAAATAATTTTTTTAAAAAACTAATAAAAAACAATCATTGAATTATAAGAAAACATTATACTTTATTGCAAAATGTTTGACCATAACTTTCGAACAAAAAAATAGAGATGAAATAGAGTTCATTCTTAAAAAAAACCGTGTAGATTGGGATGCGGTTGTAAAAGTAAGTACAGGTCATTATGTATTTTCTGCATTGTACTGCAATTTGAAAAGGGCTAACTTTTTACACTATTTACCCGATGAGTTAGTTACTTACATGAAATATATTGCCAATTTAAATAGAGTTCGTAACGAAGAAATCATCACCCAAGCTAGAGAATTAAATACCCTGTTGTTGAAAAATAACATTACGCCATTATTTTTAAAAGGTACTGGCAATCTATTAGCTGGCATCTATGAGGATATTGCCGAGCGTATGGTTGGGGATATTGATTTTATTTTTTCAAAAGAACATTATCCTAAAGCTATAACAATTTTAACTAAAAATGGGTATTTTTTCGTTGATAAAATACCTTATGAGGCACCATATAGACATTACCCTAGACTGATAATAAAAGATAGAATTGCAGCTGTAGAGATTCACCATCAAATTTCAGTAAGACGTTACAATAAAAAATTCAATTATGATTTTGTAAAGAAAGATAGTCAGATCATAAATGGTGTTTCAGTTTTAAGTTATGCAAACAAGTTAAACCTATCCATAATTTCAAATCAAATAAATGACAAAGCTTTTTATTACAAGAGAATGGCTTTACGAAATGCATATGATGTTTTTTTATTGTCCAAAAAAACCAATGCAAAAAACGCTGTAAATTTGTTGGAAAAATTATCCAATCCTTTGAATTGTTTTTTAGCTGCTTGTTATGAAGTTTTTAATAGTCCAAAGAGTTTAGACTATAACAAGTCCAAAAAGGTATCATCCTATTTAAGAGCTTTTAATAGTCAGCTCAACAATATCATACCATTAAATAAACAATCAAAATTTAATAAGATTTATAATTTAATAAATAGAATTTTTTTTATTTTACACAAGTCCATTACTCATATAGAGTATCGTGATTTTTTGTTCGAATGTTTAACCGATAAAAATTGGTACATTCACAAACTATTTCAGTTTGGAATAAAAAAGAAATCTTAACTAAAAACCTTTTGATCTAGATTAGAATATTATCTGTTTTATAAAACTATATATAGAAAAATACCATATGACTAAAAAAAACAAGTTTAATGTTATAGATTTGTATTCAATTTTATTTGATAATCAGTTACAGTAAAATCATATTATGTTTAATATTATAAATAACCCTAAATTTTTTTTTCTATTTATAGTTATCTCCTTTATATTTTTAACTTCTTGTGTGTCAAAAAAAGAACTTTTGTACCTACAAGACTTTCAAAAATATAACAACAGTAGAGTTATTACACCTAAAAATATTTTAAGGGAAAATGATATCCTAAAAATTGATGTTACTTCATTAGAAATGTCTGCATCTATTCCTTACAATAAAACTAATGCTACGAATAATTTTGGAAATTCTTTAGAGTTTATCCAACTCAATGGATACCTAGTGTCAAAAAATAAAACGATCAATTTTCCAATTTTAGGTGAGATTTCTGTGACAGGAAAAACTACTCAAGATTTAGAACAATATTTGAAGGAACTTTTAGAATCTGAAGGTCATTTAATTAATCCTAATGTCACGGTTCGTTTGCTTAATTCAAAAGTGACTATTTTAGGTGAGGTAAGAAATCCAGGAACCTTTACTTTTACAGAAAAAAATATCAGCCTACTTCAAGCATTCGGTTTGGCCGGGGATCTAACTATAGATGGAAATCGAAAAAATATTTTACTAATAAGAGAATCTCAAGGAAAAAGAACAACTACTACTCTAGATTTAACTAGTTCTAGTTGGTTAATCAGCCCATACCAAAATATTCAACCTAACGATGTAATCATAGTCAATCCAAATTCAAAAAAAATTACTAGTGCTGGACTAATTGGTAATATGTCTACAGTTTTAAGTATCGCCTCTATTATTTTGAGTTCCATAATCCTTATTAAATAATTATGCTGAACAATAGTTTTGAAAATATACCAAATCAAGAAGAAGTAGGTTTTAATATAAAGAAAGAGATATCTTATTATTTATTTTTTTGGCCTTGGTTTTTATTAACTGTAATTATGGCTTTTGTAGCTTCATTTTTATATCTTCGTTATACACCTAATGTTTACATGAGTTCAGCTCAAGTACAAATTACAAAATCTGACGCCTCTAGTTCTTTTTTAACTACTGAAATAACAAGTCTTTTTGGTAATAGAGTTAATGTAGAAAATGATATTTCAGTTATCACTTCTCCACATATTTTAAACAAGGTTGTGCAGCGGCTAAATCTTCAAACAAGTGTTACGCAAATTGGTAGAATTAGGTCTTCTTTAAAATTCAAACAAGAAATACCTTTCGAAATCAAATTTTTTAACAAAGAACTATATCAAAAATGGAAATTGGTATTTTCTGAAGATTCTATATTTATTAATAATGGATTTTTAAATTTTAATTTAGATAAAACAAAATCATTTGAAAATGATTATTTCTCTATTTCTATTAATGATTCTCTAGTTTCAGAAAATAGTGAGTTTATAATTTTAAATACTAATTTAAACAATGCAACAGCTTTATTAAAAAAGAGATTAGTTGCGAAAGCAGCTTCTGATCGTGGAGATGTCATAAATTTATCGATATATGGCACTAATAAATTACGAAATGATGCCATATTAAATACTTTAATAAAAGAACTGATAGATGATAGAGTTGCCGATCAACGCCAATTATCTAAAGCATCTATTGAATTTATAGATGAACGTCTTAAAGTACTGACCAATACCATAAATTCAATCTCTGAGAGAACTATTAGGTATCAACTAGATAATGACATATTCGACCCTGAACTTCAAGTTTCTAATATTTTATCAAAAATTGTTGTAGAAAATGATGCTACTTTTAACTTAAAAATTCAATTAGAAATTGCCAGTTCTCTTTTAGAACAATTGAAATCTCAAGAAAATTTTGAAATTTTACCCGCTAATATAGGTATCGTTGATTCAGGTATTAATGAATTGTTACTATCCTATAACACTTTGGTTATGGAACGTAATTCAACCTTAGTGAGTGCTACTAATAATAGTCCTATAGTTATGCAAATGACTAATAAATTAAATAGGCTTAAAAAAGCAAATCTTGAAGGGATCAGTCGGTACATTGAAAACCTTAGAGTTTCTCTTTCTAACTATAAAGAGAAAAATAAAGAAAGTATAGGCATCGTTTCGGGTTTGCCAGAAAAAGGTTATACTATGAGAACTTTAGCCAGAGAATTTAAATTTGCTGAAGATCTTTTGGTATTTTTATCTCAACGAAAGGAGGAAGCTTCCATTAGTTATGTTTCAGTGCTCCCCAATCTAAAAGTTTTAAGTTATGGTATTTCAAACAATTTTCCTATTTCACCTAAAAGAAATATAATATATCTTGGTGGTTTAGCTATAGGTTTATTAATTCCTTTTAGTATTTTGTACCTATTGAAAATTTTAGATACTAAAATTAATACTCGAGAAGATTTAGAGAAAGGTTTACCTGGCATCAGTATATTAGGTGAGGTGCCTTTAGATGAAAATTATTCTTCTGAAAATGATGATCGCGGTATTATCGCAGAATCTACCCGTGTGATTCGATCAAGTATGAGTTTTTTACTCAATCAAAATAAACCTCAAGTGATTATTACTACTTCAACGATAAAAGGAGAAGGGAAATCCTTTGTGTCCTATAATATTGCGCAAAGTTACAACGCATTGGGTAAAAAAGTAATCTTAATAGGAGCAGATTTACGAAACCCACAGGTGCATACACTTTTGGGTATTGAACGCGGAAATTTAGGCCTTTCTACCTTTTTAAATGATGTAAATTATAATGACTTAGACAAATTAATTGTAAAAGGAAAATCGATTGATGAAATTGATTATTTATTGTCCGGGGCCATACCTCCAAATCCTTCAGAACTATTGATGCGCCCCCGTATGAAGGAATTGTTAGAAATACTAAAATCAAGCTATGATCTTATCATTATTGACTCTGCACCCTTATTATTAGTAAGTGATACCACACCATTATTACCTTTGTGTGACTTGGTGGTTTATGTGTCTAGAGCTCAATACTCTGATAAAAATATATTTC
>Ga0209193_1000576_pt1 | contig 23214 bp, 26 predicted proteins | sample COGITO_mtgs_1003_FD_185515 | JGI IMG/M metagenome (GOLD analysis project Ga0209193, IMG submission 185515) | Pelagic marine microbial communities from North Sea - COGITO_mtgs_100330 (SPAdes) (version 2) | ecosystem: Environmental > Aquatic > Marine > Epipelagic ...
GGAACACTCCTCTTTTTTTAGGGATTAAAAATTTTCATTGTTTTTAGGGATTGACCGCTACTGCCCTTTACTATAAATTTGTAACAGGTGTTGAAGGTGAAGACACACTTTTATCACTAGTAATAAATTTAAACCCTATGACTCGCGTACGTTTAGAAATTGATGAAGTGCAAATTCATCGCCCCAAAAAAAGATGGAAACTCTACTTTTTAGTGGTTACAGATCATCCTACAGAAGAAGATAAAATGATCATCACAACCCTACCTCACCAACCTTTTAAATTGTCTAGAAGACATGACAATTCTTTCCAGTTTGATACAGACGACGCTGGATCTAATGGCTTGTTTGTCTTGAGTAGAGCACTTCCAGCAGATCGAGAGTTAAACGTACATCTCTATCTACGGCATACCCGAAAAGCCACCAGAGATTTGGGCGAAATTTTGAAAGATGTAGAACAGGGCATTGGTGGAGATGCTTTTGGTATGGTTACCGATGTGGTAGGCACCGCTACCCTTCCATGGCTGGTGGTGGCTAAAAAAGCGGTACCCATGATTGGGAAGATCCTTTTGAAGCTAAAAGATAGAGATTTTGGGTTTTTAAGTGCTTTTGAACGGTTTGGACCTGAGTTTGAAGATCTTTATGAAATTGATAGAAAAAAAGAGTTTACTGGCGATGCTTCTTTGGTGTATAGTTGGTCTGTAGAGGAGTAATACCCTAGAAATTATGGCTCTACAAAAATTAGGGGGTTGATATTTTCACCATTTATGGGGATTGTTTAGCGGTGGTTATTTTTTGAACTTTAGAACAATAAAAAAAGTTGTGTTAACCGGAAACATAAAGCCTCTTAAAAACTTTAAAAACTGCTAATGCTATCTTCTTAGCCATTAAAGGAGGTACCGCATTACCAATCATTTTGTAATTATACCCCATTTTTTCAGGAAATTCAAAATCGTCGGGGAATGACTGTATTAAAGCAGCTTCTTTTACAGAAATACTTCTAGCTTGTTTAGCATCAGGGTGAATAAACATTAAACCATCCTTATATAAATGTGCAACAATTGTTTGAGAAGATTTTTTCCATTCAAGGTTCCTATACTTGGCATGATTTGAGTTTTTACCTAAAAGATTATTGTAAAAAGAAATTCTTTCAGCCATGGGTTTTTTATTCATATTATTAGTTACCCATTCTTTAAAAACCTTTATATCTCTTTCATTATGATATCTTGGCCATATGTTATCGTGATATTTCAAATCCTTATTTTCTGCTTCATGTGAATGATTTCTTCCATGAAATTTATTCACCCGCCCTGTAGGAAGAAATATTGGAAGATGACCTATTGCCTCCTTAAGAGAAACATTACTATCTGATTTTAAATTATCTATTTCTTCGTAAATATGTTTTAAATTAAACTCCTCAGAAATAACGTCATTTCGTAAACCAATCATGATAACACGTTTTCTTTTTTGTGCAACACCAAAATCACTAGCTGTTTGGACAGCATCTTTTAACTGTTTCGGCTCTTTTATTGTATACCCGTGATTACCAAAAGATTCAAACACTCTTTCTGTGACCATTTTACCTCCCGGACTTGCACTCAACATTCCAGGTACATTTTCAAATACAAAAACTTCAGGTTTAAAAGCGTCAACTACTTTTATAAAACTTTCAAAAAGATAATTTCTGTAATCATCTTTCATAGAATTTTTGTCCTGTGCTCTTCCTGCAACTGAATATGCCTGACAAGGAGGACCACCAATAATTAAATTGACTTTTTTATCACCCACTACGCCTTTTAAACCTTTATTTACAACTTCTTCATGGTTTGTATTGCCGTAATCATTTATTGTTTCTGAAGACCAATTACCATTTATTAATTCATCAGTTTTTTGAATATCAAAATGAATTACATGCCTTAAAGACTCTTCTTCAGAATGATCCCATTTCTTGGTTAATCGGTTTCTTAAAGTTCTTACCATAGGAATTTCCCATTCCACATGAGCGAGGCCGTCAAATTTACCTGACTGAAGAAAACCTTCAGATAAACCTCCACAACCTGCAAAAAGGTCTATAAATGTTAACTTAGTTTGCTTCTTCATATAAGGTATCTAAAGTCTTTTTAAAAGTCTTAGCAAATACACCTGCTAAAATAGGCGGGACTGCATTCCCAATCTGTTTGAGTTGGTTTCTAGTATTACCTTTAAAGAAATACCAATCCGGAAAAGATTGAATACGAGCTGCCTCCCTTGGTGTTATGCTTCTTGGAAACTCACCAGGATGAACATAAGAATTACCATCGGTTTCTAGATGTGCAATGATAGTTTTAGAAATACTGTTAGGGTCTAGTTTAAAATATTTATCTCCAAAACCTTTAACTTTTTTTTCACCATTTTCATCAATAATAACACCATATGTAACTCTAGAAAGAGCTGTTTTGTTGACAGGGTCATTTAAATATTTTCCTGCCACCAAATGTTTGTAGATAAATCTATCTCTTTCATTATGATATCTAGATTTATGATTATAAAGGTATTTAGGCTTTATTTTATTTTTATTATAAGTATTAATTAAATTACGATATTTGGCAGATTTTCCATTTTTAGTAATCAATTTACTGTAAGGAATGTCTGAAATGTTTTTTCCAAAGCAATCTGGATTTGCAAAGGAATATTCAGCATTTTCTTTATAATTATTCGGCTTGGGGTTAGCATTAATAACTGGTAAGTCAAATATTACATCTTTCAACTTTAATGGTTCTCTTTTATCGTTTATAATATCTGTAAAAATATTCTCAGCTGTAATATTATGTTTATCGGAAATATCTTTCCTTAACCCTATAAAGAAGATTCGCTCCCTGTTTTGGGCAAGCCCAAAATCTTTAGCGTTAAGAATTTTAGAGGCTGTAACGTAACCAAACTTCCCTGTCTTGCTTAATGAGTTCTCTATTAAATCTCTATAACCTGATGCAGAGGCTAACCCTTTAACATTTTCAATCAACACCAATTTTGGTGATAGCTTTTCTGCAAACTTTAAATAATATTTAAAAAGCTGATTTCTTGGATCATCAATAAAACCTTTAGTTCGTTCCTCTAAAGTTGCTTTTTTAGCTCTCCCAATCATAGAAAAACCTTGGCAAGGTGGGCCACCTGCAAGAACATCTATATGATTAATAGTAGATAAAATTTCTCTAACCGAGTTGTTACCTTTTAATGATGGTGCTTTTTTTCTTAACTCCACCTCTTTGTTAGTCTCTACAACCATATGACCTTGCATTTCGTAATCTACATCTCCTGTTCCAAGATGTTCATAAAGTTCCTTAATATCACCAAGAATAACACGATCATTAGGGGTACTTGGATGGGTGTTGTTCAAATTATACTTTAAAGTTTCTAATGCAGGTTCTGCAATATCATTTGCCAATTCTAAATGGAAACCATGGTTACCAAAACCAATTGAAAGACCTCCGGCTCCAGCAAATAAATCTATATAAGAATATTGTTGTTTTGATTTCATATCGAGCTCTAAAATACATGCAATCCAATAATTAATAAAACTATTTTATATAAAATTACTAACAATATTTATCTATATAATTTTTTAATTATGTAGACAGTAGTCCGTTGTACAGTTGTCTGCATTTTAAGAACTTTAAAACGTGGAAAATTATGATATACATAACAAAATTGGTCAAAAAATAAAAGAGATTAGAAATAACAAAAATCTATCACAAGAGAAACTAGCCAATATTGCAGATATTGACCGGACATACCTGCCGGACATTGAAAAAGGTAATAGGAAAATTTCTATTCAAATACTCAACAAAATAACTAATGCCTTGGAAATCAGGCTTTCTGATTTTTTTAAAGATATAAACTTGTAACATGGAAGAGCTTATAAAGAAAATCACGCAATTTAGGGATGAAAGAGATTGGAAACAGTTTCATTCACCCAAAAATCTTGCGACAGCAATATCTATTGAATCATCAGAATTAAATGAAATTTTTCTTTGGTTAAAAGAAAAAGAATCTTTTAAAGCAGATAAGACAAGAGTTGCTGATGAAATTGCTGATATAATGATTTATTCAATTCTAATGATGGATACATTTAACTTAGATTTATTTGAAATCATTAAAAATAAAATTGCAAAAAACGCAATTAAATATCCTATTTCTAAATCAAAAGGGATATCAAAAAAATACACTGAGCTATGAGTATTCTTGTGTACAGTATAGCTAAAGGTGAAGCACCTCAGAAAAATTTTATAGAATTAACAAAAAATGAAGGTTTCATATATTGGGACAATGCAAAGTTTAAAAAAACAAATACCGGCGATAAAGTTTTTGTAACAAATGTTTCAAAAGGAACATGGTATTTAACTGAACTTATTGACAATGATATACCAATAACAAGAGACGATGATCAAGACTGTATAACTTTTAATGACGCTGGTTACCTATATACTGTGCCTGATGCCCATCGTTGGGGAAATTTTGTAAAGCTAAAAATTCTCGAGAAAACAGAAAACAAATTTGCTCCTTACAAGAATACCGGTGCGGGATGTTCCACATTTATGGAAAATGATGGAGGAAATGGAGAAATAAGAATAAAGCAGTTACAGGATGTATTTAATAACTCTACCACTCCTCTTGCAGCTAAATTATTAGAAGATCTTTATTTGAAAACTGAAAATACCAAAGATTCAAATATAATTTTAAAAGGAAAAACTCAAGGAATGTACTTATTAAAGCGAATTAAAACACAGGATTCTAAAGGTGAATTTTTTATCCCTAACAAATTTTTAGGGAAGGATAAATTTTTCCCTTCCCCCAAAGATGAAGATCCATATCCTGATGGCTCTGACCCTTATAGTGTTGATTTATATTTTAAATGGAATTTCTTAAATACTGAAATTGACACCAACCCTCTAAAGAAGTACAGATCTGATGTACATAGCAATACTGATACTAGGTTAGCAAGAACTCCGAGGCTTGCACTCGACGGCGATCCCATTACCATTATTAAAAAGAACAGTTCTCATGAATATGAAGCCTGGCTTTATAAAAAGGGAGATAAAAACTATGATAAGTTTGATAGATTGTTAGGTGATCAGCGGTATCTGTTAACTGATAATATTAATCTAGACATTAAAGAAAAACCAAAAATGAAATACCCTTTAAATCAAATCCTTTATGGACCTCCCGGAACGGGAAAAACGTATTCAACTATCACAAAAGCTCTAAATATTATTGGCTTACTTGAAGATAAGGATAGCTACACAAATGAAGAATATGCTGAAGCACAGGAATTATTTCAAAATGAACTTGGAAAACGTATTGAGTTTGTGACCATGCATCAAAGTTTTTCTTACGAAGATTTTGTACAAGGACTGAAGCCTTTAAAACCAAAAAAAGGAGAAGGTGTAATATTTGATTACAAGAATGGGGTTTTTAAAGAGATCTGTAGAAGGGCTAATTTAAAAAATAAAGAATATGATGATTACCATATGAGTAATTCTAAAGTTGATTTTGATTTAGTCATTGAATTTGCTTTCAAGGATTTAATCGAAAATGATCAACCTGTTACTATTGAAAGAGGTAAAACACCCTTTAAGATTCATGAACTTAATGATCAAACTTTATGGTTTGAAACATCAAAAGGGACTAAACACGAACGATATACTTTAGCAAAAAAAACTTTGAAAGCTATATATGAAGAGGGAGAAAATAAAATTATTACATCAGGTAATAAGGGGTATTTTGATGCAGCACTTGATTATTTAAATAAAAAATCTGTTGAGTTACAAAAAAAATTAAAAACAAAATTAAACCCTGACGATAACAGAAATTTTGTAATCATTCTTGATGAAATAAACAGAGCTAATATTTCAAGAGTTTTTGGAGAACTAATTGCTCTGATTGAAAAAGACAAAAGAAATAGAAAGCTAACTGCTACTCTGCCGTCTGGTGAACCTTTTACAGTACCATCCAATTTATATATTATAGGGACAATGAATACTGCGGATAAATCTATTGCACTCGTTGATATAGCGCTCAGGAGAAGATTTGAGTTTAAGGCATTATATCCGGACCCTAATATTCTTGAAAATGTACTTAAGGAAAATGGATTTTCTAATGATGACACACAACAAAGAGTTAATATGCTAACATGTCTTAATAGAATAATTAGAGCAAAAAAATCAGTAGATTTTGAAATTGGTCATTCCTACTTTATGGATAACGACACTTTAGTCAATATCCTTAATAAACAAGTATTGCCGTTATTAAATGAATACTTTATGTATGACCTTAAGAAGGTAAAGGAGATTATTGAGAAAACACAAAAAGATAAAGAAGGTGAAGCCATACCAAAACCTGGAATTATTTTTAATAATCAAATTTGGAAGGATAGAGGCCTATTAGAAGTTGAGAGTATTAAGAGTGCTGAAGATAATTTGGATGTAGTTGAAACTGATGAAACAACTCAAGATTAATGAGTGTCTTTTTTGAATATCAGAAGAAAGATTACAAAGGCTCTTTTCTTGAATCAAAAGAAGAAAGAGCTACTTTTAAATCTGTACTAAATAAACTTTGGACTGAGAGGAAACAGTTCGGGTTAACTTCTGTTTATTTTGATAATGATTCAAAGCAAACTGAACAACAATTTTTTTCATTTCATGATACCTATATTAAAGCGGGTAATTATATTGGGTCGATTAAATATGGTGATAATACAGTTCAAATTATTCCTAAAACTCTTGAAAATGGAGTAAAGAAGTATACAGAATCTGAACTAGTAGAAATTTCAAATAAAAATTTACTGTGGTGGTTATCTAGATGCTCTAAAATAAATTTTCCAAAAACCTTTTCTAGTTGGGATACAAGAACTTTTAGTTTCTTAGATATACTTATTCATCTTTTTGCTAATCTTACAAGAGATGACCTTACATACAATAAACATCAATCATACATTGAAAAAGAAGAACCAATTGGAACACTTAGAGGTCGGATTGATTTCTCAAAATATGCCACTAATTATTATACCGGCAATGCACATGTTTTACCCTGTGTATACGATAGTTTAGAAATCAACAACCTTTACAACCAAGTTATTAAACACACATCAAAACTATTGTTACAACACACAGATAACGAGGAGATAAAAAAATATCTTCAAGAAATAACTTGGATACTTGATGATGTAGATGATATTTTTCTAACCGCCTTGGATTGTGAGCGCGTTGTTGTCTCTCCTTTAAATGACAATATGAAAATTATTTTAGATTACTGTAAAATGTTTTTATCAGGAATGTCTATTAAAAGTGATGAAAATGACCTTGAAATCTTTACTTTTTTGATACCTACAGAGAAACTATTTGAAGACTTTCTTTTTGGTTTTATTAAAGATGAGTTTCAATATAAACTTGGGATTAAAGATATTGTGAGCCAAGGTGATCAAGATGGTAAACAAATAGCTTTAGCGCAAGAGAAAGATGGAACGGATACAGTTATTAAACAATCGTTTAGACTAAAACCGGATATATATATAAGTCGAGATTTAAATGATATCATTTTAGATACAAAATACAAAGTGATTTATACTAAAGAAGAGGCTCTAGAGATTGACCGTAAAAAAAGTGGGGTATCTATTAGTGATGTATACCAAATGCTAGCATATACCGTGAAGTTTAATGTTAATACATGTCATTTAATATATCCTGATGCATTAGGTGTCAAAAATAAATTAGGCACATATTATGAAATAAAGCATCATGAAAATAGTGGGGTTTCTAAAATATTCTATCACAGACTACCTACTCTTATCGAGGAAGATCAAGTAGAATTATCAGAAATCATAGAGACAAAAGAACAGGAACTCTACAATCATTTAAAAGATATTATTTTTTGGTAAGAAGAGATACAGAACGGCATCACGCATATTCGAGCGAAATATTTTCTAAACTTAAAATATTCGACATTCAGGGACTTCTAAAAGAAGAAGATGAATTTAAGTGTGGAATTGAAGCTTATCAGGTATTAGATTTTTCATTAATTACAATTAGTTCATTAAACAACCATGAAGAGTTCGCAAGATTCAAATTCTGCAAACAACTAGGAATACCGTATTATATAATTATTACATCTGAGCAGTCTAGACGGTATAGAATTTATTCAACTAGGGAATGCTATGGTTGTATTAAGTTTGAGATAGATACAGAATACTCTGAATCTGAATTTTTAGATTGGTGGCGAGATAAGCAAAGTTTTACACAACGTAAGGCAATGTATAACGCTGCTGCGAGAATTAATACAAGTCTGATTGACAAACTGTTATTTTCAAACTCACTTGCATGGGGTGTAAATATTGACGGTTTTTCCTTAGATAATAAAACAGGTAAAGTGAACGCTATTTATGAAAAAAGAATATGTACATATAAGCCACCCTATACTATAAATTCATATGATCCAAATAGATTTTTCCGTGGAACAAGAAATAGATCTGGTGATTTTCCCTCTTGGGATATTTTATTTAAACTATCGCAAGAATTAAATGTGTCTTTAACTCTTTTTACTTTTGACACCAGTGATGGTAAAAATGTAGGTGCTTCAAAAATAACAAACGTTGATCAACAAGTAGGATTAACATATTTAAACAATGTAAAACCGTTCAATAATATTTTTGAAAATGATATTTCAGGTTTAACAGAGTGGTTAATTAAAACCATTTAATTCTTTTTGTTTTATTTTAAATTAATTCTGACACCAACTCCTTTACTTCCTCTTTTTCCATTAGGGAAAGTAAAGATACTCCACCATAATTATTTATATCTTTTAATAAAGCCTGTATTTTTTTACTTTTTGAACTTCCAAATAGTTCTTTGTTTTCCAAATAAAACTCTAATATACCTATTCTTACATTACTATAGCTTCCAAGACTTCTTTCAAGAATGGATGTTATGAAATCCTGAGATTCACATATAGCTCTTGTAAGGGCCCATTTTTTTTCATCATTTTCTTCTCCTAAATTAACAGTAAGGTGAGCTATCCACCATAATCTGGAAATTCCATTTCTAACCCTTGCAGCTTGCGCATCCCCTTTATAAAAAAACCTTTCTGTGATGACTCTTTTTATGTCTTTTACAGACCTTGAACCTGTCATCCACCTTTTAACAATGTATTTATGGAAATGATCATGGGTTAATCGAATCCAAATTCTTTCGTCATTTGCATCCATAGGACTCATATCCTCAAATAGTTCGTAAATTATTTTAGCATTTTCAAAATCATAAGTTCCTCTGCTGTCAGTTTTTAAAATAATTTGTTCGAATCTGTAGTTATAAAAACTATCATCAACATCATATGACCCAGATTCAATTCGTTCCATCCCATTGGTAAGAGGTATGAATTCAGAACTGTGTTCGATATAATTATTTTTTACACTAGATAAATTGTTTTTCAGGTTTGAATATAGCTGCTCACAGCTTGCTTTTTTAAGTTTTTTAATTTTCATAGTTTAGGATAATTCGTTATAAAATGCATCAAGAACTGGAATATTAGATTCCTTTTTCCCGTTTTTCAAAAGAGTTTGTAAATAATTTTGAGCACAGGTAAATGGTTCATCTGTAGTATAGTTTGGATACCCTTCACTTAATATATATGCCCATTTATGTTCTTGAATATAATTTTCAAGCTCATCGTTTTCATCTGCTTTTTTGAGATTTAAAAAAGCTTCTTGTAAAGCTGGTACAATAAATAAATTTAAAAATGTTAATTTCTTAGTTCTTGGCATCGTATTAATGATATCTAGTTTTTCATCAATATGAGGATATGTAACTTGTATTAAAGAATCTTCTACGTCAATAGATATTGGCTGTGAACCACTTCTTCTAAATTTAAACAAACTTGAACCACCCTTTGTATATGATGAATCTAACGTTATTTTTTGAGATCCGGCAAAGCCTATAATATTTCCTTTTTGGAGCTGAAAAACCCCTTTGTTTTCTCCTAAAAAATAATCTTTATTGAATGAATCATCATGATAATTGTCAATATCATCTGTTACAATAAGGAACACTTCTATATTTATAAACTTTGCAAGTTTTGATAGTGGGATTTCTATGTGCTTATTTTTTGAAGAACAAAAATTAAAAAATGTAGGAGGACAATCTATCCTGTATACAGTTGAGATTACCCCATTATCATAAAGTTCTTTAATATACTCGTTGGAAATTTCAACACTTTCTTCATTAATATGAAGTGTATCTTCTGCTGAATAAATATTTGGTTTTACTGAAAAATAGCCTTCTGTAAAATCTCCTTCTAATCCTATGGCAGGATATGGTAATGAAAAATTTGATTTTGTAATCATACGGTTTCTATTATTTTTAATGCACTCTTTTTCTTTTCTTTTAATGTAATTTCAATTACCTCTGGTTTATCTTCTTTTATATTTACTCCATTAATCCGGAAGGAAACTATTTCACTATCTTTATTTAAAATTTTAGAAAATTCAAGCGGAATTCCATTTGATTCTGCTTTAATAATATCTGCGCTCATTTGTTTTGTGCGTTCAGAATCACCTTTCTGTCCTATAATTAAATCCATTGATGGAATATCATCGTTGGCACGAAGTACTAAGTTATATTTGTTTTCATTTTCCATTTCCTGACTTATGAAAAATCGAGAAGTGATGTTGTGTTTAATTTTTCCAGGAATTTTCTTTTCAGATTTGGAGGAACCTCCACCTTCTCCCTTTTTCGTTCCTTCACCTTTTCTTTCACCAGTGCCTCCAGTTCCTCTACCAACTCCTGTTCCCTCACCTTCACCTAAATCTGTTTCTTCATTATTGTTTAATGTTGAATTTCTTTTATTAGATCTAAACCAAGAATCAAAATCAATCTTAACTGTTTTTTTATAAAAAGTTTCATCTTTAGTTTCTGTTATTTTCCCGGAACTTGTACCGCTTCCTAAACCTAAAATTTTAGAAAATAATTCATCAACTATATCAACACTTTCGGTTTCCTGAGTATATTTTTCTTTTACCTTTAATAATACCTCTCTTCTAAATTTATTAATTTCTTTAAGGATCTGATGAGCATCACCAACAGTAACATCTCGTATTTCTTTTTTAGCCACAAGTTCAGGTAAAAAGCTATTATGAGCATGTGGTTCCATAGCTCCTAAAATACTATTTCCTCTTACTGTGTTACAAAACATAACACCTGCAATATTGGTAGGAAGTCCACCAACATTTAGATTGTCCATTTTTATTTTCATTCCATCTCTTAAAAAAACTACTTTATTTGGAAAAATATCTTCTTCTTTCGCTTCTAATAGATACAGATTTACTTTTCCAATTTTATGAATTTCTTTACTTTCAAAAACTTCTTTTTCTTTGTATGCTTTAATGAATGGAATTGGATTTTCTTTGGAAGTGTTATTTATAAAAAGTCTTTGAGCTTCTTCTATGTAATTATCATTGTTAAGTATTTCTTCATCAATATGAACAGTTAGCTTATTGGCCTCAAATAGGTACCAATAGTTTTCAATAAAAGCACGTCTTATGCTATCACTCCAATCTTCCTCTAATTCTGCTCCTAAGACAAACTGACTTAATCCTGTTTCTGATCTTTTGAAAACTTCAGGAATAAATTCTGGTTTTGATACAAGAGTTACCCCCTTTTCGGACTCTTTACCATAATATGTTCTTTCGGATCGTTTGATGTTTTCATTATCCAAATAGGTGCCTAATTTGGTGACTCCTTTAAATTTATATGCCCCATCTGCATTTAGAGAGCTGTAAAAAACGGTATGGACACCTGAATATCCAAAAACAGAGTTCTTACCAATACCATGATTACCTAGAGAATCAGAATGTGTTTTACCTGAAACATTTTCATCATTTACGCAATTTTTAAAAGTTCCTTCTTTATCATTACCTTCCAAGCCTTTGGTCATGAAATCTTCAAAAACAAACATTTTTACGGATGAACCTTCAATAGATTTTTTAGCAGTTTCAAAAAATCTTTTATACTGATTGCTTTTTGAATTCCAATATTCCTCCATTTGGGAGAGTGTATCTTCAAACTGTCCGAAATTAGGAATACTAGTTTTAGGAACTTCTTTAAAGCTGATTTTTATTTTCAGATTACCTCGTCTATCTACTCTTGCATCAAGAGAATTCTGAGTTAATTCTTTTACAATTGAATCACTAGAATCTCCTGAGAAAGTCAAAACAGCAGCAGTTCTAGGCCCGTTGTCAGAAAACGCGTCATTTGCTTTACTTGAATAAAATACAGGGTTGCTCATATTTAAAATTTAAATTTTTCATTATTTTTCGATAATCCTTTATTAAATGACAACTTCATTTCATCAAATTTAGATTTGATGACCGCATTCATTTTCTTAACATCATCTTCAGTATACTTATAATTATAAGTATTTGAACAATTCTCTAAACTTATTATAGCTTGACATACTTTATCAACACGCCTACTTGCTACTTTTATAAATCTTTTTCTCTTTTCAGAATCCATAATTTATATTTTTATTGTACAAATAAACAAAAAATTAATATATAAAACAATTTTTTTATTAAAAAACATTATAAATATATTCAAATAATTAATACATTTATATAAATGTATTAATTAATAAAGGATATAAATAACTAGAAAAACTAAAATTACCAAAATCACAACAATGAACAGAACCTTAAAAAAACTCTTCAATTCATAAATATTCTCTTCAAAATAAAATAAATGATTTACATTTAGCTTAATTTTAATTGATGTCTTAATAAAATGAAGCTAACTTCGTATAGAATTTTTCATTTATTTTACGTTTTTAAAAACTATAAATTCAATGAATCCATCAGACACTTCCACCAAACCAAATTGGAACGGAGATTTTGATCGTTTACAAGACGATTACGAATTGTTTTATGATGATGACGGCCGTGTAAGTCAATTTAGACTTCATTTAAAAGACGAAGATCCAGAGGTTAGAAAAAAAGTACTCATCATTAGTGTAAAAACATTTACAGAACCTATCTTTCTAAGTTATGAAAAACACAAAACAGAAGGAGATAAACAAATTATTGAATACTATTACAATGATAGTCTAGATACGTATACAGAAACCACTACCATACATTCCATTGAAGTAACACGATTCTTTACTGCTGAGGGCTTTCTATTTTCTATAGACAAAACTTACTTTGACACCTCCGGAAAAGTTAAATCTGCCTATCGCTACCTTCAAAATGATGATGGTAAGTTAGAATGTTTTGAAGTAGCTGATGGCAGAGATGATAATAATTAATAGGTACTATTTAAAATATACAACTACTCTTCCTCATGCAAAGACCGATACCGATCGGCCATCATTTCACGAAATAGTGCTAAGCTCTCAACATCTATTTGATCAAAAATAGAGGCTTCTTTAATAAATTTAACTTGAACTTTCTTTTGATTTGAAGCTTCTCTTTTTGTACTAGATGTGTTTCTCTGGGCGTGTTTTGCCATTTCTCTTAAAAAAGTCTTGTTGTCCATTGTGCTTGTTTTAATAATAATTATTTAATAACTTACAACAAGAAGAGATGTGGGTTGCTCGTTTATTTTGGAGAATTCCCGCATGCTAAACCACCGTGCTTCGAGTAAGTCGGTTGGTACGTAAATTTACGTTCCTGATGCGTGGTAAAGGTATGAAAATTTATTACTTTTAATATAGATGATAATTATTAAATAATGAATAAATTATACGATACTAAAGATAAAATTAATTTTGGACAAATGAGAGGTTGCCAGTTTTATTGGATATATAGATTGGTTCCAAAATATCTTGAATGGATAATTAGAGAAACAGATATTTGCTTCACTAATCTAAAACATTTCTACAGCTATGGAAAGCCATTAATTATTAAAAATAATCAGGATTTAGACTATACTCAGTTATCAAAAATTATAGAACAGTTTGGTAAAAAAGACTTAAATAAAAAATCAGGTGTATTAGTCACAATAAAAATATTAAATGAAATGTATAAGACTAAAATAGTCTCATTTAAGAACTTCCAAATAATTGACTATACTTTTAGCAAGGAATTAATTTTAATTAATGAAAGAAAACAAGTTAACTGTCAAATAAACTCAAATCACAATGAATTATCTCAAGAATTTGATGAAATAAAAGCATTTTATTTAGATAACCACAAACATTTAATCTAAAATAACCAACAGAAGATATTAATAAAAAGAGGTTTTTTAACCCTATTATTTATTTTCAGTAATAGTTTTTCATATTATCTACTTGAGCCTTTAATTGTAATTTTAATTCTTCTGGCTCTAAAACCTCTACATCTTGGCCATAAGATAATATTTGCTGAACAAGCTCCTCATTTATAATTGTATTGAACCAAACTTGGCTTTGTTTTTCCTCTTCAAAAAATTCATCGAAATCTGGCAAAAATGGTTTTGTTTTGAAGAAATTTTCTCTTCCATTATAAAAACGTAAAACTATTTTTTGTACTTCTTTATTCTTTATGCGTTTTACACCCACCATAGTTCTAAAAAAATTATCCCAATTTGTTTCAAATGACATATAAGTAACATTACTAAGTACATTAAAATTTACCAATCTTTCATCTAATGGTATACTCCATTCTTTAATTTTTAAAGTTGCGTTAAAACCAAAAACAAACCACCTTCTATTGTACTGCTTTAAAATTTGCGGATGAAATTCATAGGTAGTTACTTCTTTATCTTTAAACCCTTTAAAAACTATTTGTAAAACCTGCTTCTTTTTTATCGAATGATATAAAGGTTTTAAATGTTTAATTCCTTTATATTCCTCATTTTGATCATAAAACAAAATTTTAGAGGTTTCATTTCCAATGTCTTCACCATCCTGAAATTTTATTAATGCTTCCGCGAGTTTATCGTACTTAGGATGATTTTCAAATCGTTCTAATAATTGTTGTGCAGCAGAAATTAAATAATTTTCATAATCTAATAATGGTCTTTTAGCAATTGAAAACTCAGAATCTGAATATCTTAATATTCTAATGTTTTCAGGAAGGGGTGCGTTAAAACCATTTTTCTTATCCCTGAATACTTTTATATCATCTCTTAAAGTACGTATTGATATACCCTCACCGGGATAAATTTCTGCAATTCTATTATTTAAATGATATAGTAAATCATCAAACTTGAATGATTTATTACGAAAACAATAATCTAAAAAGTTATATCTAATATGTGCATGTTTGCTGTTTGCCATTTTTATTTGGTTTATTATTTTATGTATTATGCTTTTGAATAAAAAGTTGAATGCTGAATATAGTTTCAAATATAATTAAAATGTGCAATTATATTGCACATCTTAGGATTTAATTTGTGTAATTATTAAAACAAAAAATAAATTATGAAAAAGCTTAGGCAAAACAAGCAAATCATAAAAAAAGAAAAACTGTGCAAGTACGATGCATAAATCTAATTTAATATTGTAAAAAATTAAAAACAATGATAGAAAACAAACTAGATATTTTAAATAATAATGAAGTAGCTACAATTGGTAAAACATATTTAGCTGATAGTGGTTTTTTGTATAAAGTAGGTGTTCGAAATTTTGGTAGCCTTAAAATTTTAGAGGAGGTAGCTCTTGGAACTGGTGTATCATTTTTGTGTGGAATAAAGGTTTTTGACCAAGAAGGCACATTGTTAATTGACAAAAAAATGAAAAATCATTATTACTATGAAAGAGAAGAGGTAAGAAAGGTTGTATTGAATGAACTTTTACACATGCTAATTGAAGCAAATAAACAAAATATTAATTTTGATTTGAATGAAGCAAAAATGAAAATAAGTGCACATTTAAAACATGCCTATTTTAATATTTCTTACAAGGCTATAAATAAATGGGCAATTGAACTAGGCATATTTAAAAAATAAATTTCATGAATTATGAATAATATTATAGCCCTGACTCCAGTAAGATTTAATCTTATTGAAATTCAAACAACAATTTATATTAAAGAAGAAAAAACATATTTAAATAGTATTAACATAATATTTGAAAATAGAATTATAAAAAAAATAAAAGTAAGAAATGAATTTATGTTAAAGAATGAAAAAAATATAAATGAGATTACTCGAAAATATTTTCTAGATACGCTTTGTATAAAAAAAGGGGGAAATTACAACAAAGGGAAGAGAAAAAAAGCAGCATCAAACCTAATAGACGAACTAAATCTATTTAAAATAAAAAAATATGAATAATACACTTACAGTATTGAAAAAGAAAGGTTTAATTAATTCAAATATTTCATATTCTGAAATTGCAAATGCTTTCATTTCGAAGGGGTATACCTCAATAGCTGGAAATACATATTTTAATTCTATAAGAGTTGCTGAAGGTATTTTAATAAAGGAAGATGTTGGTCAAGGTTATGCACATACATTTTTAAATGGAATAAAAATATATTCTATAAGAGATAAAACACTGATAGCTGATAAACGTTTTAATAATGTGAGATATAACCAATCTAGAATGAAATCAGAAACAAAAAAATTATTATTAAATATGCTTGATGAATCAGCTAAAGCAGAGGGTTATGTTTTTAATATTAAAGATTCAGAAACAATCATTGAAAATATTCTTAACAAAGCATTAAAGGAAAATCAAAATGATTTTATAAAAAAACAAACATCAAAATATTTAATTGCATCATAAAATATTTATAAAACATATATCTAAAAAAGAAATTAACGATATTTACAATAATATAGTATTTGTTTTATCTGTGCAGAAACTACGCACAAAATAATATGACATTTACAAAAGTTCTTTAACAAACCGTAGAAAAATATTGACTTGCCTACCTTCTGGTAGGTGGTCTGCTGTATTCGGCAGATAGTTGTAGTTTACTGCAACTAAATGTTTTAAGTGTTATTTTGTTTAGTACTCTTTACAACATAATTAAAACATTGTTATTATTTATTATTAATTTTTAAATAAGTTCATCATCCTATTTTACTTTAATTTAAAGTTTTCATAGAGAAAGAATAATTCTACGGTTTTTTAATTGAACAATCAAACAACTATGAAAATAACAATAGACAAAGCGCAAAAAATAATAGATCTATTTACTAACATGAACAGTAAAAAAGATTTTTTAACACTATTAAATATCTCTAAAAATTTTATTTACAAGGAGAATACTTTACCCTTTACTGAAAAACAATTGAATTACTATTTAATAAAAGATTCAAAAAAATTTAATTCCAAAAGAAAATCATATACAGAGTTTACAATTAATAAAAAATCTGGAGGTAAAAGAACTATTAATGCTCCAATTAAAGGATTAAAAGAATTCCAAAAAGCATTAAACTTAATACTCCAATCTGTGCACGAACCTCATAAAAATGCTACAGGTTTTATACAAGAAAGATCAATTATTGATAATGCATCTGCACATGTTGGTCAAAACTATGTATATAATATAGATTTAAAAGATTTTTTTCCTAGTATTGATGCAAGTCGTGTTTGGGGAAGATTATTACACCCCCCATTCAATTTAAAAAGTACAGCCGAAAGAAAGCATATTGCCAATATGATAAAAACTTTATGTTGCACAGAGCTAGAAGTTGAGCGTTATAAAGATGGAGAATGGAAAAAAGAAAAAAAACTTGTTTTACCTCAAGGAGCTCCAACATCACCTACTCTTACTAATGCTATATGTGATAAATTAGATAGAAGACTAACAGGTGTAGCAAAGCGTTTTGGATTAAACTATTCACGATATGCTGATGATATAACCTTTAGTAGCTCTCATAATTCATTTAAGAATCAAATGGGAGAGATAGAGTCAATTTATAGTCAGAATAGCACGTTTAAAAAAGAATTGTTAAAAGTAATTCACGAGCAAAATTTTCATATTAAAGAAAGTAAAGTAAGACTTCAAAAAAGAGGTTATAAGCAAGAAGTAACAGGTATAATTGTAAATGATAAAATTAATGTATCAAGAACTTACATAAAAAACCTTCGTCATCTGATATATTTCTGGGAAAAATTTGGGTTTGAAAAAGCAAGTGAGTTATTCCTCAAAAAATACATCCTTGACAAAGGACATTTAAAAAAAGTTAAACCTAATATGGCAATGGTTATTGAAGGTAAATTATTATATTTAAAGATGGTGAAGGGAGACAGAGATAAAACCTATTTAAAATTGAAAGAAAGGTTTGATAACCTAATAAATAATAATTCGACCACTAATCACTCGGATAATATAGGTGATAAAACACATCTTACTAATTTATTTCATTTAAATGAACTATTTAAAAATGGATATGAAAATGCCCTTAAAAGTTTTATAGATTAATTATGGATGAAAAAAATAAAAATCTTCAAAATTTACTAAAATTAGTCAAAGAATTAAGTTCTAAAGATGATTTGGAATGGTTTAAGAATGATTTAAAAAAACACTTTAATAATCAAGAAAAAACAATAAGCCCTAATAACTCAGAACAAATACTAAGTAATACTGAAAAAATAAAACAATATCTAAGTCTATCACCAGAACTAAGTTTAGATTATTCTTATATCCCTCACAAATTGTTAAAAACTAGGCTAAATCTTGATAATTTGAGAATGGAAAATGTCAGGATAAATTTAGATGAGAAAAATGAACTTAAACGATTTTATGATTATATAATTTATGCTTTTTTTCAGGTTGAAAATTTGATTAACTATTATTACCATATCAAATATCCAGAAATTGACACTCTTTTGAATCATTTTGAATCAATAGAAAGCGAGTACATTAACTTTACTAGAACCGGAAAAGAAAAGTCTGTTAATGATATAAATATTTACATCAAATTAAGTGTTTTTAATCTTGGATATTTTACCGATAGTGATCGTTATGTAGGTCTAAATTTAAACAACTTAAGAAAAGTAAGAAACGAAGGTCTTCACAGGTGTGATATAATTATGAAAAAAGGAGTGAAGGAAAATAAAGCTCTTTATCAATTTTTAAAGCACTCAACATACAATTCAATTTTGTCAAATTTGGAAGTTTTAAATAATAAAATTAAAAAGCTATTAATCTAGTTATTTGTTATGCATTTATATTGCACAATATATTTTCATCTTTGTATTGTTAAATAATAAAACCTAGTTTATGCAATATAAAATCTCAATTTTAGACTATTTACAATTTGATTGCCCAACCTTAGAACAAAAAATGGCACTTCTTTCTATGTCAAAGTTTGTAAACTTTGATAATGAAGATGATTTCTTAATACTAAGCGGAGCAGCTGGTACCGGAAAGACATCCATCACTACAGCTTTAATTGGATATCTTAATTCAAGTTCCATTAATTATAATATTGCAGCCCCAACCGGCAGAGCCGCCAGGATTTTAGGTAGAAAATCTAAAACTTTAAATAGCACAATTCATTCTTTGATATATAACACCAAACCAAATCCAAAAACTGGTGAAATAATCTTTACACTTAAAGAAAATAACGTTAAAGACTACACTATTTTTATTATTGATGAAGCTTCTATGATTTCTTCAAAAATTATCAATGATAAAGCAAGTTTATTTAAATCCAATAGCTCGTTATTAAGTGACTTAATCTTATTTGTTAAAAAAGGAAACCCACTGAATAAAATAGTTTTTTTAGGTGACAGAAATCAACTACCTCCTATCAATGAACTCGAATCTATGGCTCTTTGCGAAGAGTATCTTACCAATAAATTTTCCTTAAAAGGATCTTCACACCTATTAACTGAAGTAAAACGTCAAGAGGATGGTAGTTATATTTTAAAATATGCAAATAAAATTAGAATAGGTATTGATAATAAATTAAAAAGTGTTGTGCTTCAGGGAATCCAAAAACAAAATATATATAAAGCAAGTGATAATTACCTTAAAGAATATCTTAATAATGGAATGGATTCTGTAATATCTATAGGAACCACACATAAAATGAATACATTGTTCAATAACATTGTAAGAAAAAAGATTTACGGCATCTCACCAAAAATAATTGAATCAAAAGATTTACTTATAATTACTCAAACTTGGAGAAGAAATGGCAATCAACTTTATAGTGGAGATCATGTTTTAATAGAAGAAGCTAAAATGGATAAAATTGAGACTATAGCTAATTTAAGATTTGTTCCTGTAAAACTTAGATGTAAAAACCTAAATGATCATGATCAAATAATCGAAGATTATATATTGTTGGATTGCTTAATAAATCCAGGAGGGATTAGTGCAGAGCAAGAATCTAAATTAAGACATGAAAGATTTAAAAAAAATAAAATCTACAGAGAAAGCGGGAATACATCTGATGATAGATATGTAGGGGCAATTAGGGCAAATTATGGACATTCAATAACATGTAATAAAGCACAAGGAGGAGAATGGAATAAAGTGCTTATTAATTCTTATTATATGCCCTCACTCAGATACCAATATACAGCAATAACTAGAGCTAAAGAGTCTTTAGTTTTTTATTAAAAAAGAACAGATAAAAATGAATACAAAATGAAAGTCTACAATCTAATTATAATATTAATTTTCAGTATCTCTTTTGCTTGTGCTCAGCAAGAATCTAAAGTAAGTTTCAAAGAAATTGAAAGCAAATATTGCAGAAACTGTTACGGAAGTTTAGTCGTAGAAAAAGGCAGCTTATCAGACACAATTTTTGGGGGTCAATGGGGCTATGTTGTCAATTATAAACTCATTAAGATAAAAGAAAAAGAATATTTAAATACGTATTACAACTATGGGTTTCCTATGGGTCAAACTGTAATGGTATATAAAATTCATTCTCTTGAAGATAAAAACTTCTTAAAACCCATTTTTGAAAAATCTTACGAACTCTACATTGAAACACATCGAAATTATAACAGTTTACCGGTAAATTATGTTTATGAAAGAACAGTTGATGTGAAAATAAAAAATGGAATAGAATTTGATGTCAATCATAAAGTAAGCTATTGTCCAGAGATTGAAGGTGTACAATGCGACATCCTCTTTAAAGAATCGTATGTCGACTTTTACAATATAAATTAAATTCCATGAAATTAAATCTAATTAAGCTCGCATTACCTTTATTGTTGGGACTTAGCCTGACACTATCCGCTCAACAACAATTTAACCCAGAAAAAATTTCTGATTCGGCCTTGGCGTTGACCAATAAGCAGGTTATCTACGATGGTAGCTATTACAGTATTCCCTACCCCAACGGTGATGTCCCAGATGGTATTGGTGTTTGTACAGATGTTGTTATTAGAACATATAGGGCCAACGGTCTGGATTTACAGAAAGAAGTCCACGAAGATATGACAGCCAATTTTAATCTCTATCCGAATATATGGGGCCACAAAAAACCGGATACAAATATTGACCACAGGAGAGTTCCAAATTTAATGACCTATTTTGAGCGTCAAGGTTCAAAATTATCCATTACAAGCAACGGCGCTGATTACCAACCTGGAGATATAGTGGCATGGGATTTGGGCGGTGGCACCACTCATATCGGAGTCGTTGTAAATACCCCTTCAACAGATAATCAACGTTATCAAATCGTTCACAATATTGGTGGTGGACAAGTTCTTGAAGATTGCTTATTTGATTTTGAAATTATTGGACACTATAGATTCCTTAGCTTGAAGAATTAATATGCGTATTCTCTCTATTTTAATGTTGTGTTGCTGTTTGTTTGGATGTCAAAAGTCAAATAAAAAAACTGAACAAAAGGCTTATCATTTGAAAGATTCTATTTCAATTCATAGCCACTCCATTCGGGATACATTCAAATTTTCAAAAGCAGAATTCAAATCGATTTTAGAGAATCATCCAGAAATAAATTTGCACCCTCCCCTCCATCCCGAAATTGCATATCAAAACAATGACAAAGGATTCAACTCAGAAACCGGCCAAGACGTTTATTTCACTATTTATGCCTACAACTTAGAAAAATATAACCATAACAGAGAGCAATTTAGAACTAAATTAATCGAAGCCTTTCATAAAGTGAATAACATCCATGGATTATATAAAAGAGGCGGCTCTTTTTTCGGTCATCAAAAAGCAAGAATTGCAGCTTATGCCGAATTTGATGTTTATAGCTACAGAAAAAGAAAGCCGACTTTAGAGGATTTAAAAAAAAATAAAACTAAATATATTGACAGTCTTAAAGTCTGTTTTGAAAAAGGAATTGTAAAAATGGTCAATATCCCTGAAAAATCCAAGACTTTGTTACTTAAAGAAATTAATCTTGAAATATCACAGTTGGAAAAACTGATTGATAATGATATTATACTAAAAGCTGTTCGAGACTTTGAACAACTCCATTACAATTACGACAATATTGATTTAATTTGGTGAAAAAAATCTTAATCTTCAAGATAACCCTCGTTATTAATGTATTCTGTATGTGATTTCATTCTTTCAAATTCATCAGTAATGTCCTCAGGCTCCATTCCCAAAACAAACTCTAACAAATGCATATCTGGATTTTCAGCACAAAAATTAATAATCATTTCAGCAGCATAATACCCCATAGTTTCCAATAGCATTATAGTTTTTGATTTAATGTCTTCTCCGTCTGGAAATTTAACATATAATGAAGCTGCACTATAGTTAATACCTCCTCCATTAGCTAATTCTATTTTAACATGAGTAAGTGGTGTATACTCATTTTCTTCAAGTAGAGAATGTATATATGAATAATGATCTTCTGTAACCCATAGAGGTTCCTCATTTTCATAAAGCAAATTTTCCTCCTCATTTTTCTTTAATCCAAAAAGTTCAACAACTCTAAAATCTCTATTTCTTAAAAATATAGCTGCCTTTTCAAACCCTACAGAACTAATTCCTATGTGGTTGGTTTCTTTAAAATATCCAAAAAAATGTATCATTAGTTTTGAAACAATTAGGCTTTTAATATAGACAATGAGATCAAGTACTAAAATTATGATTTTTTATGTAGATTCAATTAATAATTCTAATAAATCTTCCCCAAAATAGTTCGACTTCACTCCTCTTGGCTCCACGATGAAGCGACCTGGCGCAACCCGGGATTAAAAAACAAAATCTGCCAAGCTTGCTTGAGCAGATTTTTTGTTTAAAACTACTTTTATATAAAATAACCATCTCATATTTTTTTGAGATAATTTATAAATAAATTGTTTTAAATTTTCTAT
>Ga0209193_1000578_pt1 | contig 23164 bp, 14 predicted proteins | sample COGITO_mtgs_1003_FD_185515 | JGI IMG/M metagenome (GOLD analysis project Ga0209193, IMG submission 185515) | Pelagic marine microbial communities from North Sea - COGITO_mtgs_100330 (SPAdes) (version 2) | ecosystem: Environmental > Aquatic > Marine > Epipelagic ...
TTTATTAAGAAATGCTAAAATCAGATTAAGTAACATTCACCCTAGTAGATTGCTTATGAATCTTAGAGGTGAAGATAAGTGGTTAAAATAAAATGGCAAACATTCAAAGAAATTTTATAGCGGGCCGAATGAATAAAAGCCTTGATGAAAGGCTTGTTCCAAATGGTGAATATATTAATGCGTTTAATGTTAGGCTTGGCTCTACTGAAGACTCAGAAATAGGCGCTGTAGAAAACTCTAAAGGTAACGTTCCTTTAACGGCTTTACAATATGTAGATGGAACTCCATTAAGCTCAGAAGCAAGGTGTATAGGAGCTTTTGAAGATGGTGCTAATTTAGCTATATATTGGTTTGTTCATGACCCAGCATTTACACAAGGAGCTACAGGTAAATTGGATTTAATTGTTTCTTTTGATGTTGAAACAGGTGAGCTTATTTATCATGTAATTAGTATAGATGATGGAAATGGAATAAACACTACTCTAAATTTTAACTCTAAATATTTAGTTACTGCAGTTAATAAGATAGATAATTTAGTTTTTTTTACAGACAATTACAATCCTCCAAGAGTAATTAACATAAATAAAAATTATGGAGACCCCAGACCTGCGGTACTTGTGGATGATTTTAACAAAGATGATATTTTAGTTATTAGAAAACCGCCTACTAGCGCGCCGACAATTAACCTGTATTATGTTTCTTCAATAACAGATGGATATTTACAAGATAAATTTTTGTGTTTTGCTTATAGGTATAAATATGAAAACAATGAATATTCAGCTATATCTCAATTTACAGAACCTACGTTTACACCTAGTGTCTTTAATTTTAGTGTAAACAGTTACTTAAATGAAGGAATGGTTAATCAAAACAACGCCTTAACCATAACCTATAACACTGGAAGTAGTAAAGTAACAGATATTCAATTAGTGTTTAAAGAAGCAGACTCTAATACTATTAAGGTAATAGAAAATATAAACAAAAAACAAAATGGTTTTGGTTCTAATGAAACACGAGAATCCACTCCTTTTACTAATCGAAAAATATTTACGGTATTACCTGATTCTGAAATACTAAGATTATATGACAACGTTCCTCAGCTTGCTAAAGCGCAAACTTTGATGGGAAACAGATTGGTGTATGGTAATTATTTTGAAGGATATGATTTAATTACATCTTTTGGTGGAAAAGTTGACTTTCAATATAATTTAAATTTACTTTCAGAAGAAATTGATTTAATTACATTTCCGGTAAATCAGGGTTTAGGCTTGTACTCTATTGATTATGGAGCTACAGGAAATCCTCCTCCTATAAATATTGATGACAGTGTTATTAATGTAGACATGAGTTCAGTCGTAGCATTTGGTTCAAAATTAAAAACAGGTACTGTTATTAGTTTTTCTTTTGGGTTTCAATATTCAACCTCTGTTGTAGCTCAAGGAGGTCCGCCAGCAGCTGCTTCTACTGGAAATTATTTTGTTAATTGGAGTTATACTTTACAACAAGATTTTGATAGTGTTTATGACTTAGTAAACAGCACAGATTTTTATGAAAAAATAGGTAGCCCAACTACAATTCAAACTGTAGCAAATGCAGCTAATGGAAACACACTTACAGATGTTTTTAACTTAGCTCTTCCGCAGTCTTTTGACTCTAATTATACAAACTTAATTCAAACAGGTGTAACAAGCACTACTGATGTTCCTGCGGTAACTGTAGGGCAGCCTATAATAAGAACAGATTACTCTGAAAATAGCAATACTTTTGGGTTACAAATATTAGCAGCCGTTTATGAAGACCCTGTAAGCAATGGTTATTTATTTGTTTATCATAGGCTAACTGATGCCACTGTTACTTTTCAATCATCTGCAACAGCTAGAAGTTTACATAGTAACAGAGGATATGAGATAGGAATGGTTTATATGGATGACTTTAACAGAGCGTCTACAGCACAAGTAAGTCCATTAAATTCAGTTAACTTACCTTGCAGTGTATCCTCTTCAAAAAATAGTATTCAGGTTAATATACCGCCAACTCAACTTGCTCCATATTGGGCGACAAAGTATAAGTTTGTTATTAAACCAACCGCAACTGATTATCAAACTATTTATAGTAATATTGTTTACAGAGAGTCTGGCACAGGAGCTAGTTATTTTTTACTTGATGGTGAAAACGCAAATAAAGTTGAGTCAGGAGATAGTTTAATTGTTAAATCTGATGCTAGAGGGCCAATTAGCAGATGCGCTATAGCTACCGTTTTAGAAAAAGAACCTAAAGCATCAGGGTTTATAGATGTTTTTGATGCTGCAGGAAATGAAATAGAAGTGTTTGGTGGAACTTACATGAAGATAAATGCTTCAAATTTTGCTGCCGTTGAATCTAACGACGCTATTGTTTCTGTTCCTGAAAAAAAAGCTATTTGTAGAGAAGATACTTTTTATCCAGTTGTAGCATTTCCATTTTTTACAGCTACTAATCAATCTGCAACAACTCCTGTTTATGATGTGTATGATGTTCCTGTAGGAACTAGAATTACAATGCGTGTTGAGTTTCAGAGAAATGGAGGCTCAGCTGTTGTTGGGTCTACTTGTCAAAGGCAAAATTATATTTTAGAAAAAGACTTTACAGCATCAAGAAGTTATACTAATATGATAGATTGGTTTAATGGAGATAACGTTGACCAAACTTTGGATGAAGGTATTGGTGATACTACAGGTTCAGTTGAAATTGAAACTGAATATATTTCTACTACTAATTCAGTAGCTGCTCCTCCACTTGGAGCTGTAAATGTTTATACATCAGATAAAACAAGTAAAGCAGAGATTGCAAATGCTAATTTATTTGGAGCTACGGCTAATGACCCTGAAGAAATATTTTATTTTAGAATGTTTGAAGACACATCAAATCAAGATGCAAATGGTAACAATTTAATTTATATGCTTGTTTCTGGTGGAAGGTCTTGTTCAAATACAGCCAACAAACGTTCTGAATTACAAGTTTCATTTACTGTATACAGAACAGATTCAATGTATGTTTTTGAAACAAAACCCGTTGATGCTTTACCAGATGTCTGGTATGAAAATAGTAAATCATTTGACATAAATGGAGATTATCATTTAGGAAACGTACAAAACCAAACTAACGTTCAACCTGCAATTATTGACACGGGATTTGCAAACTGTTATACATTTGGAAATGGAGTTGAAAGTTATAGGATTAAAGACTCTATAAAAGAACCATCTTTTAATTTAGGAAATAGAGTTTTCTCCACATCAAATGAAGAATTTAAAGCTGCACACAGGTTTGCAGATTTAACTTATAGTGGGGTTTTTAATGATGAATCAAACGTAAATCGTTTAAATGAATTTAATTTAGGTTTATTAAATTTTAAACCACTTGAAGAAACGTATGGTGATGTAGAAAAATTATTTGCAAGAGAAACAGATATACTTGTTTTACAAGAAGATAAAATATCTTATGTGTTAGCAGGGAAAAATTTATTATCCGATTCTACTGGAGGAGGTGTTGTAACTTCAGTTCCGGAGGTTTTAGGACAACAAATATCAAGGATAGAGCAGTATGGTATAAGTAATCATCCCGAAAGTTTTGCTGCTTTTGGAGAAAATAAATATTTTACTGACGCTAAAAGAAACGTAGTTGTTAAGCTAACTGGTACGTCTGCTCAAAACGAAATCTTAACAATCATATCTAATGAAGGTATGCGAAGTTGGTTTAGAGATTTATTTTCCGAAGCTTCTGCAACTCAAAAATTAGGTGGTTATGACCCTTACATGCACGAGTATGTATTTAGCACTAATACAATTATAAAACCTGAAACAGAATTATGCACGGCTTGTGGTGTTACTAAAAATGTAACTATTGTAGCTGGACAAGAATATGTGTATTGTGTTGAAATTGGAGAAGATATTGGTCCTGAAAACCAACTTTATTATGTAGAGATTGATTATGTAATACCATTTGAAAATACTGATTTAATTGTGACTGAAGGAACAGAGCAGCAAATAATTACTGAAGGAGGTGATGATTTAGAAACGGAAGGTCAAACTTCTGGAACTGGCTATACTATTGATGCGGTTTATGATGGTGTAACATATACAACAGGAGTTGTTTATCAAAGTGGAACTTTAGTGTTTCCAAAGCCAAATCCAACACCAACTGAGGTTGTTTTAATTGTTTCGAGTGATTCAATTGTAGACGATACTATTCAAATTACAACTAAATGTCCAGAGCCGGAGTCGTTTAGTATTTATAGCGTTACTTTAACTACTAATGCAAATGCTGGTAAGTTTTCTCATACAGAGTTTTTATGGCAAGACTCAGTTATAACATCTCCAACACAAAGTGATTTGGTTACTTTTGCTACTAGTCCTAACGACCCTATTATTTCTCAATATAGAGAATTAGAAGGCGCTCAAGGTTCAAACATTATTCCTCCAAATGGAGCTACAATTATTATGAGGTCTAACAAAATTAATTTTGATAATTTTCAGTTTGACCCTACAGAAAATCAATTTAGATATTTAAGAACAGATGCTTTGTATCAAAACAACTCGACTGATATAAATATTCTTTTAGCAGCTTCAGTAGAAGCTACGCCAATAAATTCAGCAGGAGCTCCAAATTTATATACAGCTGATTTTACTTTACCTGCACAAGGAAATAAACTTTATTTGTTATATGATTTAAGACAGTCTAATGAACAAGAATTATGTTACTCACCTTTAAGTTATTTTGAGACGTGTTGTGATTGTGTGTTTACCCCAACACCTGCGCCGACTGTTGCACCAACACCTGCGCCGACTGTTCCTGTTTATAATTATTTTATAGGAATTGATTGTACAAGCCTGCAAGCTGTATACTTAAAGTCTGATGTTACTCTTGGAGTGGTAGTGGGAGATGAAGTTCAGTATTCAAGCGGTGGTGCGGTTGCTGGTTGTGCTTCATTATACGCAACAGATGGTAATGGGAATAATGGAGAAATTACAGTAATTGTTTCAGGTTGTGGAGATTCAAGATGTTCAATATAATAAAATGGTTAACTTTGTAAAATTATAAATGGCAGCAACAACAGGAACATATTATTTTAGCTCAGCTAGTTTTTCTAATGCAACTGCTTTATACTTAGACGAAGCTCTATCAACATTTGCTCCTGACGGCTGGTATTCTGACCAAACAATTTATAGACAACAAGCATCTGGAATTTTGTATGCAGAAACAACTTGTCCAAATTGTTTATCACCATCTCCAAGCCCTGCGCCAATTTCTTTTGATTACAGAATATATGAGGCTTGCGACGGTGTAAGCGGAACTCAAGTGTTTAGGGTGGTTACCGCTGGAGTATTTCCTGCAACAGTTTTATATAATAATATATGTTATTTTAACCCTCAGTCAACAGGACTTACATCAACTATTAATGTTAGTGGTTTACCAAGTTATGTTGATTGTACAGCTTGTTCTCCTGCACCAACACCTACGCCTGGACCTACGCCTGGACCTACGCCTGCTCCGGTTGTGTCTTATGATTATAGAGAATATACTGAATGTGGAGGAGTAAATACACAAATATTTAGAGTGGTCTCTGGAGGAGTTTTTCCAAACGTTTTACAATATAATAGTTTATGTTGGGAAAACCCACAAGCAACAGGGTCGACTTCTACGGTTGATGTTTCTGGACTTTCTAGTTTTAATGATTGTGCTTCTTGTGGTACAGCAACTTTTGAATACAGGGAGTATACTGATTGTAGCAGTAGCAGCACTCAAGTGTTTAGAGTAGAAACCGGACAATCTTTTCCAAACGTTGTAACTTATAACGCTATATGTTGGTCTAACCCACAAGCAACAGGTTCAACTTCTACTATTGACGCAACAAGTTTACCAAGCTATGTTGATTGTACTGCTTGTCTACCAACACCTGCGCCAACAACAGCGCCTGGACCTACGCCTGCGCCAGCCGTGTCTTATGATTATAAAGTTTATTCTGATTGTTTTGGAACTGGTGATACTGAAGTGTTTAGAATTATATCAGGAAATTCTTTTCCTGTTGTGGTAAAATTTAATGATAAGTGTTGGGATAACCCACAAACTACGGTATTAACGTCTACAAATGATGTTGCAGGACTTCTTGATTTTGTAGATTGTGCTACTTGTTTGGCAACTACCCCTTCTCCTGCGCCAACAACAGCGCCAACACCAACACCTGCACCGACTGCAGCACCGGTAGGAACTCAATTGTTTTCAACAAATACTGAAGGTAGTGGTCAAGGTTCATCAGGTGCTGCGTGTTTATTACAAACGTCTGTTTCTATTTATACTTCAAGAGCTAATGTTGCTTCTGTACAAGTAAACGACGTTTTATTTACAAATGTTGGTTTAAGTAACATTTGGAATGGAGGTTTAAAATGGTATGGTGTAACTAATGTTAACGGTCATTATCCTGATTTAGACAATGGTTATGCGTTTTTAATAAATTCTTCTGGGGTAGTAATTAATATTGTAAACTGTGCACCAACACCTGCACCAACAGTCGCGCCAACAGCACCGTCATTTCAAGATATTCAAATTAGACAATGTTTTACAACTAGTCCTCTTTATTATGTAAGGGTAACAGGGTTAGCTGCTCCAACTTTATCAAATGGTAATTCTATAAAAATAACAGGTCCAGCTAGTAGTCCTAACCCTCAATTTACTGGCACAACATGTTGGGAAATTGTAGATGACGCTTCTATTTATCATGATTCTAATGTAACACTAAACACTATAGATTCAAGTTGTAGTGGTTGTGGGGCAGTACCACAATATGATTACGCTGAGTATACTGAATGTCAAACGTCTACAACGCAAGTGTTTAGAAAACTTACTACAACCGCTAGCTTCCCTAGTTTTGTTGAATATAATAATATTTGTTACTCTAGTCCGGTAACTACAACTCAAACTACAACAATTGATGTTGAGTCTCTAACAAGCTTTAATAACTGTTTTGATTGTGAAAACCCATCAATGTTTATTAATGGTTTACCACAACAAGGATATACAGAAGCTGCGGCTTGTAATGCTAGAACAGATTACTTTGTATTCTCTGATAGAGCAACGGTTGGTCAAATTATAGTTGGAGATACATTATATGCTAACTCTTCAAAAACTACAGTATTTAACGGAGGTTTTGAATGGTATAGTATTTCAAACACTTTAGGTCTTTTACCACAACCTTCAAATGATAAATATTTAATTAATTCATCAGGTGTTGTTCAGACTATAACTACATGTGCGGTCGCTCCAACAACAGCGCCAGTTGCTCCAACAGCTGCTCCTACTACCAATATTGAAGTAGAAGATTGTAATAATCCAGGTCCAGGCTCACGTGCTTATGTAACCGTTAATGGAACGTTTGGAACAAACGCTATAGGATTAGCTTTAAAATTAAGCGGAGGAACTGGAGGTTCATGTAGTCCAGGATTTGATGGAACTAAATGTTGGGAAATTAAAGCAGTAAACACAATTTCAGATTGTAGTTCAACTGTGTTATCAGTAAACACAGATTGTAATTCTTGTACTCCAGTAGTGCCTACAGCTTCACCAACAGTTGCTCCAACTAATCCTCCAACAACACCTACTCCAGTGGTTTCAAATTATTATTACTCAGTAAGTATTTGTAGTGTCGGCACACCTGTTTATACACAAATCGTTTCTTCTACAATACTTAATATAGGACAATCCGTTTTAATGCCTGATGGTTTCTGTTATATAATAGAGGATGTTCCAGCAACAATAAATTCAAATGCTTATGTTACTGCTTATGTCGATTGTACAACATGTGTTAACACTCAACCAACACCAGCTCCATCACAACCTGCTCCACCACCACCAACTGTTGCACCAACACCTGCGCCGACTGCAGCACCAACTGTTGCGCCAACAATTAATTGTTTTGGGTTAACAGGAAGTAGGAGTACTATTTCAGGAGCAGATGCTTGTCAGTCAACTAGAGTTGATACTCATTATTTTGACACCAGTGATTTGTGTACAGCAACAGTTTATTATGGAACTACATCTGGGTGTAACGTAATATATACCTCAGCTGCATACGTGAGCATTGGTGGAAATGAAAGACTTTGGAATGGTTCAACGTTTACCACTTTATGTACCCCGTGTCCTTAATCTTTTGAAATTTAATATTTTATTGGTAACTTTAATTTTAATTTAATTAAATCTAATGCAAGAAATAAAACATTTTTTAACACCCGCTGAATGCGAGGTGTTGATACAAATGATTGAATCCAATAACTCCAGGTCTTCAGTTGTAGCGTCTGGAGATGAAAGAGCCTCAATTACTAATCACAGAACTTCAAGCACATCTAATTTAGATATGCATCACCCTCTTATGAAAGATATACATGAGAGAATAGCTTTAGAATTAAATTTAAATATAGAAAAAGGGGAAGCGTTACAGGGACAGGTATATAAACCAGGAGAATATTTTAAACCACACAATGATTTTTTTACTGGACCTGCTTATGATATGCACTGTAAAGCGTCCGGCAATAGGACGCACACTCTAATGATATATTTGAATAATGTAGAGAAAGGTGGGGGTACAAACTTTCCTACTTTAAACAAAATTGTAGAACCTGAACCAGGAATGGCTATATGGTGGCGTAATATGGAAGATGGGAAACTTCAAGATAAATATCTGCATGAAGGTGTTGAGGTAGATTTAGGTAAAAAATATATTGTAACATCTTGGTGGAGAGAAAAAAAATGGGATGGGATTGGAGATGAAAGGTTATATAATGAATCTTTAAAAACACCCAAACAAAATGTTGTTAAAAAAGTAGAAGTAAATCAAGATGCTCAAGAAACCGTAGAAGAGCTTGCAAACAAATCTTATATAATAAAAGCAAATCAATCAAAATCCACTAAAACTGTAAAAAAAGAATTTAGTAGTAAAGATGATTTTCCTACATTTAGTGAAAATGGTTTTACTCTTATAAAATGCCCAAGCAAAACATGGGATTTAATTAGAGAGTCTTATGAGCTTTTAAAAGAAAAAAGTACAGTGGAAAAATTTGAAGGCAAAGAAGATATCATAACCTCTGGCGATTCAGAGATTATGTCTTTTGACCACCTTTCTAGTGTAAAAAGTATTATACACGAACAGCTTCTTTCTACGCATGAGGATTGGATTAAAGAACCTTTACAGGCTTCATACATATATGGTATACGTTCTTATAAAAAAGGAGCGGTTTTAGCCTCTCATGTTGATAGAATTGCTACACATCATATTTCATCTATAATTATAGTTGATAAAGATTTAACGTGCGGATGTCAAAATAAAAAATATGCAGATGATTGGCCTTTAGATATTCAAGGACACGATGGAGAATGGTATAAAGTGTATGCACAGCCAGGAGATATGATACTATATGAGTCAGCAGTTTGTGAACACGGAAGATTAGAAAATTTTGGTGGCAATTATTTCAGAAACTTTTACGTTCATTATAAATTAAAAGATTGGGCTTATGTCGAATAAGTATATATCAAGCGAACCTTGGTGGGCTGGTTATGCCAACGTAAGGATGTCGCTTGAAATTGCTTTATCTATATCAGAAGTTACAAACAGAAAATTTATAATACCTCCTGGAATATATTTTAATGCTATAAATCCTTGGGATAAAAAAGAAACTTATGTCGACATTTTTGATATATGGGATGAAGAAGTCTTTATGTCAACATTTAATTGTGTTAAGTATTATGATGTTCCAGAATACAGGTCTCTAGATAAAGGATTAACTTATTTTTATGGTATTGAAAACGTGGCTAAAATATTAACATTTACAGACGAATACAAAGAATTACATCCTTTACCTAGCTGTATAGGCTTTACATTATATAATGAAATTAAAAATTTAGATGACTTTAAAGAATTTAGTCAAGAAAGAAAGCCTTATTCATTAAACTATAAAGACAAATTTATTCATTTTCCTAGAAATTTGTTTGGTCATTTTTACCACAGTGTTTATTGTTCATCTGATAAACAAAGCAAAGAACTAAGAAAAAAAATGTTAAAAGGTATTAAGTTTAAAAAAAAATACAACAAAGCAGTAGTTCCTGTGCTCAAAAAATTAAAAGGATTTAATTCTTTACATATTAGGCGTGGTGATTTTATAAACACACGCCCTGAAACCGTAGGTCTTCTAAGTCAAATACCTTTGTTTTTAGAAAAAAATTTATTTATAAAAGACTTACCTTTGTACATAGCAACCGATGAAAAAGATAAATCTATATTTGATTTTTTAAAAGAAAAATATAAAATTTATTTTTTAAATGATTTTTTTGCGAACCTATCAGGATTAGATGCTACTATATTAGACCAGGTTATATGTAGTAATTCGTTACAATTTTTAGGCAGTAAGCTTTCCACTTTTTCGGATTACATTCATGTCAATCGTGCAAGCATGGGTAACTTAACAAACCCTAGGGTTGGAAATAATTTTAGTAGAAAAAATTTACAGTATAAAAAATATCCATGGGTTGAAGAAGATTGGGGATGGGATAAGTTGTATTCATATTATTGGGATGTATAAAATATTTATAAATATTGCAAGCTATAGAGACCCTGATTTGGTTAATACCATTGAAGATGCTTATGATAAGGCAAAAAACCCAGATAATATATTTATAGGAGTTAGCGAACAAGATGATTCTCATAACAATAAACTTGATTCTTATAGAAATATTAAATACACTTTTAGACATTTTAGTAAAAGCAAAGGAACTGGTTGGCATAGAAACGAAATAAATAAAAATCTATATGAAGGCGAAGATTTTAGTTTAACTATTGATAGTCATTCTAGATTTAAAAAAAATTGGGACACAACATATATAGAAAAATATTTGTCATTTGAAGAAAACATAGTACTTACAGGTTTTCCGCCTCACTTTGATTTTGAAGAAAGTTATGATACTTATACCGGGATGAGAGAAATTAATACTTTTAATGTTCCAAAAAACATAACAGAAGAATCTTTAATACAAGGTATAGGTGAGCATTGCGAAGAAGAATTTAAAGAAACTGTTGTTGTTAGTGGAGCTAATATTTTTTCAACTGGAATGTTTAATCAATTGTCTACATACAATCATTATTTACACCCTTTTCTTGACCAAGAAATTATTTGTTGTTTAGCTTTTATGTACAATCATAAAGTTATTTATAGCAAGGAAGCTTTAGTTTGGCATTGTTACAGAAACAATTTACCAGGTAGCAAAGAAAAATATAGGAGACTGGTGTCAGAAGATGTTCAGCTTTCAGGTTACGATAGGGATATTGTAAAGTATTTTGATACATTTAATTCTCCTAAAAAAGCATCTCAATGGAAAAAGTATATTTTAAATTATAAGTTATGAAAAAAATTATAGTATTAGGGGCTGGCGGTTTTATTGGCTCACATTTAGTTAGGAAATTAAAATTAATGGGTAACTACGTTACGGGAATTGATGTAAAGCTTCCTGAGTTTAGCGCAACAGAAGCAGACGAGTTTTGTAAATTAGATGCAACTAATTATCAAGATTTAAATAAGTGTATAGCAGAAGATACGGATGAAGTATATCAGTTGGCTGCTGATATGGGAGGAGCAGGTTATATATTTACAGGTGAAAATGATTTAAACGTAATGCTTAACAGTGCTACTATAAATTTAAATGTAGCGCGTATAATAAAAGAAAAAAACATACCTATGGTTTTTTTTAGCAGCAGCGCGTGTATATACCCTGAACATAATCAGATGGATGCCGACAATCCAAACTGCGAAGAATTTTCAGCTTACCCGGCAAATCCAGACTCAGAGTATGGATGGGAAAAATTATTTAGTGAGAGATTGTATGCTGCTTTAGCAAGAGATAGCGGAACTAAAGTTAGGGTAGCAAGATACCATAACGTGTTTGGACCAGAAGGTACATGGCAGGGTGGTAAAGAAAAAGCGCCAGCTGCTATGTGTAGAAAAGTAGCAATGAGTAAAGGAGAGATAGAAATATGGGGGGATGGAGAGCAGACAAGAAGTTTTCTTTATATAGATGATTGTATAAAAGCCACAATAGATTTTTGTAATTCTCGGTTTGAAGGTCCTGTCAATATAGGTTCAGAAGAAATGGTTACAATAAACCAATTGGTAGATTATGCTTGCGAGGTTGATGGTAAAAAATTAAATAAACTACATATAGACGGACCGTTGGGAGTGCGCGGCCGTAATAGTAATAATAATTTATATAAGCATAAAGTAAATTTAGTTGAATATGCACGTCCTCTAAAAGAAGGGGTAGCTCTAACTTACGCTTGGATTAAAAGTCAAGTAAATAATTTGTAAATTTGTACATTAATAAATAGTTTATGGAATGTAAATCAGTACGTTTTTCATGTGACTTAGAGGCAGCGGGAAATAGGGGAAATCTTACAGAAGGTCCTACAACTTGTTCTTGGAATATAGTTTGTTGTGATGGGAATGAAACAACAATAGAATTAAATCCAAACGAGTTTAAAGTATATTGTGTTAAATCTGACCCACTTCCAGTCAAGGAATATATACAAAGAAATTCAATAACAGGTGAATGGGATACAAAAGATATAGAATGTTTTACAAGGTGTGGAGATGGAGACCCCAGAGCTCTTGTTGGTTATGAGTATTATGAATATGAAAACTGTAACAATGCTAGTCAAAAAGTAATTTTTAGAGGAGATATTAATTATAATTGGCAACCTACAGTTGCTTACAATGGAATATGTTGGCATAATGGAGTGTCAACAACCAACTCTTCTAGTTTAGATATAAGAGGAATTATGGTTTTTTCTGATTGTCTTGATTGTGCAACGTTTTTAACACCAACAGTCGCGCCTGTTGCACCTCCTCCAACAGACCCTGAAATTCCATCTTTGTGTTTGATAGGAAATAATGAATTAAATGTCACCGACCCAGTAGAATTGTTAAGTGGAACTACCATTCCTAGGTTTTATATAATAGGCGCTCGTTACGGGGTTTACAATGTTAACACTGGGGTGTATAATATTGAAGGTGTACCAGAAAGGTGGCCAATTGCCTTTTTGAACAATGGAGTTGAAAATTTAATTTCATACACTGGAACTAAACTTGAAAAAAGAGGCACAGGTTTAGACGGAAACACTTATGATTTTTATTCTGGCACGATAACGCTCGTGGTTAATAATAATTTTAACAGTATAAGCTACCAAACTTTATATCCTGAAAATACAAATGGTGATTACATGGGGGGTCTGAACAATTTAAGGTTTTCTACTGAGTGTGACACTCCTAGTTTTGTGCCAACAGTAGCGCCTTCAACACCTACTCCAGCTCCTACAAGTGTTGTACCACCTATACCTTCACCTGTAAAAACTGAATGGACTTTATCTTATAGTCAGAGCGCGCAAGGTTGGCCTTCGTTTTATTCTTATATACCAGAGTATATGATAGGAATGAATAACTATTTTTATACTTTTAATGGGGGAAATTTATTTCAACACAATGTAAATGAGCTAAGAAACAATTACTATGGAGCTCAATATCACTCTTCTATTACAACTGTTTTTAATCAAAACCCTCTTGAAAACAAAATATTTAAAACTTTGAATTTAGAATCAGACAATGCTTGGGAAGCTTATTTGGAGACTGATATACAGATTAATGGATATATGAGGGATTCATGGTTTGTTAAAAAAGAAGGTTCTTACTTTGCTTATTTAAGACAAGAAGGAAAAGTTCCAGCGCTTGAGGGGCAATATGCAACAAGAAGCGCAAACGGTATTGGTAAAACATCTAACGTTGAAATAACAGAGGGCACAACTACCTTGAGTTTTTCTACTAACCCACTAGTATCTATAGGAAGCATTATAAGTGTAGGTGATTATATATACCATTCTCTCCCTTCTTATACAGAATTAAATTATGGGGGTGTAGTTACTCAAATAAACGTAGACTTACAGAGTGGTATTAATAAATTAATAGTTAGTACAACATCAGAAGGAACTGTTACATTTCCGCTAAATGACCCATACATTATGTTTATTAAAAGTTCTGAGGCTGAGTCTCATGGTTTACTAGGACATTATTGTATATTTACTATAACTAACTTTAATACTCAAGCTACGGAATTGTTTGCGGTAGAGAGCGATGTAATGAAAAGCTATCCGTAAAAATTAGTATCTTTGCATAGAATGGACTTTAATATAAAAGAATTAAATCCTTCAGATTATGAGGATGTTTTGGTAGGATGGTGGAAAGATTGGGATTGGCAACCGCCGCCTAAAGATTTTTTACCAAACGATGGAGTAGGAGGAGTAATGGTTACACACAATGACCAGCCTATTTGCGCTGGTTTTATGTATATGACCAACTCAAAAGTTTCGTGGGTAGACTGGATTATATCCGACAAAAAAATAGAGGACACCCAGTTAAGACACGAGGCGGTTAAGTTTTTGATAGCTGTTCTAACAAACATCTGTCAGGAAAATGGAAGTGTTTATATATATGCGCTTTTAAGACATGAAGGTTTAAGTAAAACATACGAAGAATTAGGATATATAAAGGGAGATTCTTACACACACGAAATGATAAAAAAAATATAATATGGCAGCATTTACAACTATAGCAGCATTGGGGATGTCAGCAGCTGGTTCAGCTTTTAGTTTTATTCAGGCAGGTAAGCAAGCTCAAGCTGAGCGTGACGCAAACAAAGCAGCAGCCAAAGCATTAGCAGAAGCAAAGAAAAAATTAGAGGTAAACATGTTAAGTGGTTTATCTATTGCAAAAGAACCTTATGAACTTGAAAGAGAGGCCCTTTTACAACAAGGAGCATCAGCACTTCAGGCGGGTGTAGAGGGCGACCCAAGGGGTGCAGCTGCTACAGCAGGTAGAGTTGTGCAAGCTCAACAAGCATCTCAAGCTCAGGTACGTGCAGATATGGCTCAAGAAATGGCTGACTTAGAGTTATTAAAAGCTCAAGAAGATGTAAACTTACAGTCTCAGAGAGTAGGGTTAGATTTAGGAGAAGCGCAAGGACAACAAATGAGAGCAGCTGACGCAAGAGCAGCGAGAGCTCAAGCTATGCAAGCAGGAGTTGAAGGATTAGTTGATGTTGGTTTAGGAGCAATGGAAAATAGAAGATTATATGCTGATACTGCCGCAGGTAGAGAAGGTAGACTGGGAAGAAGAGCTAAAAGAATTGCTAAGAGAAAAGATGATGTACAAGCTGGTAGAGATTTTTTAAGCGGTAAAAACATTGATTATAGTACAATATTCCCAGAAGGTTAAGATATGGCAGTAGGATTTGGATATATAAGAGACGATAAGCCTACCCAGGTAGACTGGGGTCAGATTACAAGAGATGCTAATGAGTCTTTAAAAGGCATTGAAAGAGATAGGCAAGGTCGTAGAGATAAGATAGCAGAAGACCAGAAGGAGTTCACTAAGATGTTAATGGAAAGACCTATGGGTGGAGATACTAGGTATCAACAATTTATGGGTGAGTATACTACATTAATATCAAAAGCTATGCTTGACAAAATGAATCAGCTCAAGAGAGGTGACATAAGTGAACAAGAGTTTACTACGTTTAGAGGAACAGTTTCAAGCGGAGCGACTGGTATGATGGCAGGAGCTAAAGCTTATGTTGAGGGGTATGATACAATGGCACAGCTTGCTGCAGGGGATGGAGCTGCTTTGACAAACTGGCAAAACGAAAAGAATCAAAGACTATTTAACCTTGAGGGTATATCTTCTATGATTGACCCAGTAACCGGTGAGACAACTTTCTTTGTTCTAGATGAGGACGGGGAAAAAGAGGTAGTAGATATGTCCCAGTTTTTAAGAAGAAGCGTGAATCAACAAACTGCTTTTGATACACAGGGCGAAATTAATCTAATTCTTAAGACTCCAGCAGTTGAATTTGAAGACCAGTTTGGAGGTAAACAAAAAGGACAATTCTTAAAGCAAGTTACTAATGAAGAAACAGGTGAGGTTACTATTGAATTTGATGAAAGCATAATAAGGCAAAGAGCAAAGTCTGCAGTACAACAAAACACACATGTGTTTGATATTTTAGTTAAAGATAAAACAGGCTACAGAATACAAGCTTTGCCTACTAATTTTTATGAATTGCAAACTAAAGAAGAAAGAGATGCTTATATATCTGAGCTTCAAAAAGACACTTCAGTTTTGTATGTAGATAACAATGACAATCCTTTAGTCAGTGACGCGCAAAGACAAGAAGCGGAAAATTATATTGTTGAACAGGTAAGTGGAAGAGCTACTAAAAGCGTGAGTGCCCCTAAATATTTAACTAAAGAAGTTACTGACACTAAATTAAATGAATTAAAACAATCAATAGAAAAAAGTAAAGCAGACCAAAAGTTCATAGAGGCTCGTACTGAAAGTGAAGAAGTGACAACATCAGAAGACTTTAAGAAAAAGTTACCTAAAATACAAGAGTATTTAACTAATCAATTAGCTAAGCCAATTGAAGCAGCTGTTTTTATTGGAGAAGAAGTTAATCTTTTAAATAAAGAAAATGCTATAACTCAAGTTTTAAACAGTCTTCTTTCTTCTATGGATATAACAGCTGAAACAGCGGATATTTTTAAACAAAGCGTTAAAATTAAAGTTCCTAAAGAAGGTGGGGGAACTAAGTCAGTTACTATAGATTTAAAAGGAAAAAGCGGTATTAATGTATTTGATGAAATATTAAAACAATTAATGATTTTACCTGAAGAAACATTAGATAAATTATATACTAGAGTAATTGACATAAATCAGGATGGCTCAATAGATGTAGTAGGCTCTGGAGAATTAGATTAGTAGTATGAATGAATTAAAAAAATTGTACGACGTTTTAATTAGAGACGGATATTATACAAAATCATTCGATGATTTTCAAGTGGAATTTAGTGACCCAGTTTATGTTCAGAAAGTATACGATGTCGTTAATAGAGATGGTTTGTTTACCAATGATATAGAAGTTTTTCAAGAAAAATATTCAGTAAAAAAAAAAGACGATTCCCAACCCGTATCGGTTTCTCCATCGGAAAATGGTTTATTGGAGCAGCCTCAAACATTTAGACCGCTTCCCACTGGTAAAATTATTTCTAGGGAAGAAGACACTGCAATAGAAAGAACTCTAGGTAAAAATTTTGTAACAGATTTTTTTGGAGATATATATAGAGCTGCCGAGCAAGGTGTAAAGCAAGGAGCTGCTGTTGATGATGCTCTTAAAATATTTGGCAAAGGCACAAACGTTACACCAGAAAATGTCCAAGCATTTATAGAAGCTCAGAACGCTTTAGCTGATACCCCAGAGTCTGACGAAATGATAAAATTTAATGCCGATTTTGAAGAGGCAGGGGGAGGAATGTTTGGGTTTATAAAAGCATTAGTACAAAATAGAGGGCAAATAATACCACAGCTTTTTGTTAGTTCAGTTACAGCCATGATGAATCCAGCTTCATTAGCGGCTGCTGGAGGAGCAATAGCAACAGGAACAGGAGCGGGTGCTACAGCTGGTGCTGCGGCAGGAGGTGTTGGTGCTATACCCGGTGCTATTGGAGGTTTTATTTCTAGTTTACCGTTTGCATTAGGAGCATCCGGCGGAACACTAGAAACAGCATTATCTTTTGGAGAGTTTTTACAAGAAGAGGTTACAAATAATGGCAAAGAATTTACAGAAGAAGCTGTAATGGAAGTGATAAATGACCCTGAAGCCATGACTAGAATAAGAGGAAAGGCTGCGGGAAGAGGTTTAACCATAGGTATTATTGATAGATATACTTCAGGTATAGCTGGTAAAGTAGTTAAAGGAATGGGTTCAGCCGCTAAAGGAGCAACAAGACTTCAGAGAGCGGGACAGGATGCTAAAAGATTAGTGGCAGCAGGAGGGGTAGAAAGCGTAGGTGGTTCTCTTGGAGAGACAGCAGCGAGAGTTGTAGCAGGTCAAGAGCTTGATGTAAGAGAAATAGGGTTTGAAGGTATAGCTGGAACAGCAACAGCACCTTTTTCTTTTGCTTATGGACAGTTGCTTGGTCAACCTAAGTATGATATAAATGGAGGTGTTGTTAAGAGAGAAACTATAGAAGAGGCTATAAATAATTATTCTGATAAAGACTTTGCTAAAGCAGAAATAAAAATTGAGAATGACCCAGAGTTATTAGAACTTGCTAAAAAAAGAAAAGATGAATTAAAAATAAGAGAGCAAGTTATTTTAGAAGGTCAATCAACTCTGCCAAATTTACCAGAAAACATTAGAGAAAAAGTTATTGAGCTTGAAATAGAAGCTAAAAAATTATTTGGTAATAGAGATAAAGGTTCGCAGTTAAGGCTAAAAGAAATTGACAAAGAATTAACTTCATTGTATGGTTTAGATAGTGAGGAATCTATAAAAATTAATTTAGAAGAAGTGACAGAAGAAGTGCCTTTAAAATCAGAAGAGATAAGAGAAAAGTTAGATATAACTGAAGAGCAAAAAAAACCTGATGTAACTGAGGCTAATTTAGATGAAGAAACTGTTGAGGAGCAAGAGTCTTTAACTATAGAAGAACAAATACAAAGAAGAGTAGAGGATACGGGTAGACAAATTGAAGGTAAGCCACCAGCTAAAAGGTTTAAAAAAAGAGGAGAAGAAGTTTCAGTTGCTGTTGACAATCAGATTACTGAAGTCATTGAAAATACTAACAGTGAAAACATTATTGAACAAAAAGAAACCATATTTAAAAGTATAGCAAAACCATTAAATACCTCAGAGGCAAGAAAGAAAGCTTTTCTTGACTTAGTAGATAAGCTGTCACAAAATACTGATGTATCAAAAAGAACAATCGCTAGATTAAAAACAGGTATACAAAAATCTACATTTGATAATGCAGGAAAAGTTAGAAACAAACTTGAGGATGTAATTAAAACTTTTGATACACAAGAAAGAAAAGACTTATATAAAGAAGGAAACGGTCTCGTTAAAAAAATAAAAGGACAAATTAGAAAGGGAAGAAAAAGACTAGACGCTAACCTTGTTATTGCAGCTGAAGAATTTTTAGATATAAATCCATTAGAGGTATCAGATTTAAAAGAGTATGTAGACAAGGCAAATCAAATAACAGAAGGGTTAAAACCTACGAGATTAACTAAGAAAGGAGCTGATGTAGCTGCTCCATTTGTTCTTAATGATATAACAGAGTATACACAGAAAGAATTAGAATCTGAAAAAATAAAAGTTGCACAGCTTAAACAAGATGCTTTTCAAGAATTGACTGGGGTATCAGCTGAAGAGTTGTCAATGAATGAAGTAAACGAGGTTTTAAGAAACGCTTACAACGAGGAGGTTAGAAGTCCTGATGAATTTATTGTAAATGAAATAAGTCAGATTACAGGCAAAGAACAAATAATAAATACAGCAGCTGAGAACGCATTTAAAACTTATAAAACTATAGTACAAAACCAATTAGAAACTGGTGTTGATACTTTCTCAGAAAGCGGACAGAAGATAAATCTAACACCACGACAAAAAAGAATTGTAAAAGATTTTATGGAGATAGATGTAACTAAACTATCTACTCCTGATAAAGTTAAAGCCATTGACGCTATAGTAAACTTTGCAGTTAATGGTGAGTCTGGTGGTATGCTAGCTACCACATCTAAATACAAAGGGGGTGAATTTGCTGTATTAGATAACTCAAATAATTTAAGGTCAAGTGAAATTAAAAATGTCGTAGACAAAATGCTTGGCACATCTACAGGTTTATACTGGGGTAAAAACATTGCTTCACTTCCTATAATGTCTGAGTTTATGTTTGGTAACCAACGAGACTCCCGTACATTTTTTGAAAACAGTGGTCTACAAAAAGTTATAAATGGCTCAGCTAACGGTGAAAGAGTAGCAACAGCTATCGGTGATTTGTATCATGCTAAATTTTATAATAAAAAAGCAAACGGTGAAGATTTTTATTCACCTGAAAATGTAACCGAAAGAGGAATGTATGGTTTTATAAACAGAACTATTGAAGGTACACCAGCTGAACAACAAGAAGAGTTTCAAAGAAGAAAAGATTTAGTAGTAGAATCATTTGAAGCTTTAAAAAACGGAAGCCCTATTGAGCAACAAAAGGGAGAAGATTACGAAAAAGTTTACGATAGGATTTTAAAAGAAGCGGTGACAATTCAAGATGTTAAAGATAAAATAGATGGAGTAAATGTAGAAGCTGTTGACTTTGTAATTAATGAGTGGTCTCAAATATATCCTGATTTGAAAAACCATGCTTTAGATTTATATAATGTTGCTTTAGATAGCGACCCTAATTATGTATCTGATACGTATAGTTTATTGGAAGGTGTTGATGCTCCTGATTTAGATTCCCCAATATTTGATAATCCTAATCTTAATAAAAGAAAAATATATGATAAAAAAACAGGAGTTCTTGAAAAGAATCAAAGACTTCAAAGTTTAAAACAAACCGGTAAAAAACGTTACGTAAATTTAGATTTTGATTCGCAGCAAATATTTAAAATTAGAAAAGCTTTAATTGACATGGATACTGCTGAAGGTATACAGCAATTAAAAGGTTACACCGATTCAGATGCGTTTAAACAAATTATTCCTGATAAAGCTGTAAGGGAATCTTTTTTAAATAGAATAAAAGAATATGTTAATGATAAAAGAGGGAACAAATATGTGTCAGAACAATCAAGACGTGATGCAAGAAAATTAAATAGATTAATAACACTTGGTGTATCAAGAACATTAGGTAGTGTTGGTCAGTATCCAAAACAGTTAGTTCCGCTTTCAAACACCGCTGTTAATGCTGGAGGTCGAAATACTTTTGATGCGGTCAGACAATTTACTTCTAATAAAGCTTTAAGAGAATGGATAACAAAGCTTCCATACGATATAGCGAACAGGGGTATTGAAGCAGAAGCATTGCTTGATTCATATAATGCTAAATTAGAAAAGCAAGCAAGGAGTAAAAGCGGTAAGATGGTAGGTGAGCTAGACAAATTACAAAACTGGTGGTTAAAACAAATGCTTATAAATCCAGATAAAATAGCGGCCAACGCATCGTGGGTAGCTTACTATGGAAGAGAAATGAAAAGAAAAGGTGTTGATGTTTTTGCAGAAGGGTTCGATTGGACTAACCATGAAGTAGATACTGAGGCTGGTAACTATGCTCAGCAACAAGTAGATAGACAACAAAACGTTTCACAAAGAGATTTACAAGGAGCGTGGTTTAGAAGTGACGACCAAACAACTAGAATACTTACAAAATTTTTCCTCCCTTTCTCTAACTTTTTATTAAATCAAAAAAGCAGAATGTATTCTGATTTAAATACTATGACTAATAAAAACTCTGAAACACAAGACAGGCTTACAGCTGCTCGTTCTTTAGGAGGGCTGGCTGTAGAAACTGCTGTCTTTAATGCTATTGGGTTAGGTCTTACAATGGGCACAGCAGCTCTTTCAAATATGCTGGGAGCACCAGAGGAAGACCCTGAAAAACTTGAACAACAAACAGCAAATAGATTAAAAGGTAGGCTTGGAAATATTGCATCTGATGTGTTGAGTCCACTTCCACCTCTTGATGATGGAGTTAGAAGAGGTTTAAACGCTCTTATTGCTTCTATATCAGATGACGAAAATCCATTTGAGTTTTACACTAGCAGTGAAACTTTATTAGAAGATTTAGGGTTAGGTAGTATTGTTATTGAAAAGTCATTAACTCAACCATTTGACATTATAAAAACTATGCTATCTGGAACATACAATGGAAAAGAATTAGATGATGACCACTTTGAGTTAGCTCAAGTTACAGCAGTGTTGTGGCCTTTATATATATCAGGAGCTTTGCCAGCAGAAGTTGGTTCAATTATAAATTACAATTTAAGAAGAATTAAAGATAGCGTTAAATAATTATGCCTTTTAAAAGTCAAGCACAAAGAAGATGGATGTATGCTAATAAGCCAGAGATGGCTAAGCAGTGGGAAGATGAAACCCCAGCTGGTCGTTTGCCAGCACGTTTAAACTCTCGCTCTACATCTAAGACTAAAGTTAGTCAGAGAAGACGCAGGCGTAAGATTAGAAAAGGAATGTAAATAATAAATACATAATGAAAGTATTTATTAAAACCGCAATCACAAAATTTATTTTAGGATTTTTCATTACAGATTCATTAGACAGTTTATAGCTGTATGCCCACCCAGAACTACACCACAACCAATAGCTTGTTTTTTAAAATGCTTTGCGTAAGCAGCAGCGTATGACGTAGTATCTATACCACATCCTACCTGCATACCAAAGACTCTAAAGTTCCTACCTACCATCCATTCGATGTAAGCTTGCGTGTGTATGTGTCCTTGTACAGTAGACATCATATCGTTCTTTGCTTTTGTTCTAGCTGTTCCACCCTCTCCGTGTATGTACTGTACGTTATCATACACTATCCTTTCCACCCAGTTCCATTTAGTTCCCAGCACCTCATTGTAAGACTTAATCCACATAGTTGGTATGGCTGAGGTCTGAGCTTTCCGCATAACCATTCTGTCGTGGTTTCCTATAATTACATCAGCTACTGGAAAAGCTCTGTTCCAATGACTAACAGTTTGTATTGCGTAGTCTAGCTCATCAGCTCCACCAAGCGCATCAGAAGAAGTCTCGTGATAAGAACTATAATGGTTGTCTATAATATCTCCAATGAATATCACTTGGTTACATAAATACTTTGCGTAAGTTTCCTGACAGAAATCTAAGTATCCGTCAAGTTCAAATGGTGCATGCAAATCTCCTACTACTAATATTCTTCTTTCGTTTTTAGTTAGGTTATCGTATGCAATTTTTTTATCTCCTTTTAATCGTGGTCTGAAATCTTTATAGCTCATCGTTTATTGATTCGTTAATAGTCTTTAATTTACTATTAAGAGTCAGTATAGACTTACGAGTTTCATCATACTCTTGGTCTACCAATGTTTCGTATATTTGATTTACTGAGTCGTGAATATCCTCCATTATAAAGTTAATGTTCTGAAGACGCTTTTGTTCTAGCGGTGTTATATTCATTTTATAAGGTTTACTGTTCTCTTAACAATAACCTTCCTGTATACTCATCGATTGTTTTAAT
>Ga0209193_1000579_pt1 | contig 23122 bp, 23 predicted proteins | sample COGITO_mtgs_1003_FD_185515 | JGI IMG/M metagenome (GOLD analysis project Ga0209193, IMG submission 185515) | Pelagic marine microbial communities from North Sea - COGITO_mtgs_100330 (SPAdes) (version 2) | ecosystem: Environmental > Aquatic > Marine > Epipelagic ...
AATTTGGCTGAATGTTATAACTTATTACCTAAAAAGATCTTTTAGGTAAATCTTTAAACCATTTTTCATAAAGATTAGAAGTTGGTGATAAAATCACCCAAGCGGTTAAAAATATGAGTTTTAGATCTAAAAAAAAAGATTTATTATTTTGATACCATAACTCTAAATTACCCTTAAACGGGTAAATCGTGTTTTTATAAAAATCCCAAAGATCACCACCATTATTTTTAACATCAGTAATTAATTTTTCCTCATCTCTAAATATAATAGAGCCTATTCCTGTTAAACCCGGTTTTACATTGTAAATCACTTTTTGAATTTTTTTTGGGTAGGCTTCAAAACTAACTTTCATAACAGGTCTTGGCCCAACAACACTCATGTGGCCAAAAAATATATTAAATAATTGAGGTAGTTCATTTATTTTAGACTTCCTTAAAAAACCTCCCATGGGAGTAATTCTTGGGTCTTTTTTGGTAGTCATTATACCACCAGGCATTTTTGAGCTATTTTTTAACATGGTGGCAAATTTCCAAATTAAAAAAGGTTTGTTTTTATAGCCAACTCGCTCTTGTTTGTAAAAAACATACCCTTCACCAGTTAGTTTCAAACCAATAATTATTGGCATAAGTAAAGGACTTAAAATAATAATAGCTATCCCGGAAGATAAAACATCAAAAGTTCTTTTTAATAAATAATACATAGGTTACATTTTTTGGTCTAAACTTTTACCAGTTTCAATATGATTAAAATTTGGTAGGATTTTATTCATAATATTAATAATATCCACTTTGTTGTAAGATTCCCCTTTAAATAGGATTTCTATTTCATTAATCGTTAGTTCCATTTCAGAAAAAGAAGGTTTTAATGAATTGGTAACAACTCCTATCGACTCGTACAAATCAAAGTTCACTTCATCTTCAGAAGTATAAAATTCCTCATATAATTTCTCGCCACTAGTATCTGTTTTGAAAAAAAAAATTGGATAAGGTGAGGTATCTGATAAATTTAAAGCTATTTTTTTGGCTTCTATCTCACTTTCACAAATCCTTATCTCTTTGTTTAAATAGTTAAAGAAGTCTTCTGTTATTGTTTTAAATCTAACCAGTTGATTTTCATTCAACTTTGGAAAATAAATATCGCCGCTATTTCCTAAAATACAAGTTAATAAACAAATCTCTCCACTTTCTTCTGGTGAGACAAAAAAACGTTTTACATCAGATGGGCATGAAATTGGTTGTCTTTGAAGAAGTCTTTCTATATAACCATACAATAATGATCCATTTGAAAACGCAACATTTGCAAATCTAGCTGTTGTAATTTTTAAGTCTCTGGAGTAAGACATAATTACATTCTCCATCATTTTTTTTGATCCTCCCATTACGTTTACTGGGTTTGCAGCCTTATCGGTTGAGACGCAGAAAAAGTGAGATGGTTTGTTTAATTTTAAATAATCTAACAAGCGCTTAGCATCCAAAACATTATTTTTAATCATGGCCTCAATAGAAAACGAGTCTTTTTCACTCCGAACATGTTTATGCGCTGCAAAATTAGCTACAATATCAAAAGCTCCATGACTTTTAGCCATTTTATAAAAAACTTCAGAATTAAATGACATTGGATATGTCAAATAGTTCTCTGGAACCGTTATATTAGAATCACTTCGTAATGTTCTTGTTAACTCTGTTAAACCATTCTCATTAGTATCTACAACTATGAGTTCGGAGGGATGATATCTGAGGGCAGCTTTTATATATGAGGAACCTATAGTCCCGGCGCCTCCAATAACTAAAATGGATTTCCCTTTAATTTCTTTTAATAATTTTTCTTTGTTGTATATCAAATCATTTTCAAAAAAGCTGTTATCTCTTCTGGTTACATAAGTCTTAATAAAATCGGAAATATTTGGTAACATCATTATTTATAAAAATTTTTAATTTCTGAAATCACTTTATGTTGATCTTCAATTGCTAAATTAGAAGAAGAAGGAATGCTTATACATTCTTTAAATATTTTATTTGAAATATCTTTTTTAGTAATGTAAGTCAAATCCTTATACATTGGGAGATTATTCATTGGTGTCCAAAATGGCCGACTTTGAATTTTATTACTATTTAAATGGTTTAATAACTCTCTCATTTTTTTTGTTCGGAATGTAAATAACCAACAATTAGGATCTGATTGGGGATCATTTACCTGGAATATTATATCACCAATTCCTTCTAATTCTTTTCTATAAAGAGCATCAATTTCTTTTTTTCTTTTCAAAATGCTATCAAAGTTTTCCATTTGTGCAACCCCAATAGCAGCAAGCACATTTACTAAGCGGTAATTATAGCCTACTTCGTCATGAAAATAATCTAGAGGATCTGTTTTGGCCGTTGTTGTAATGTGCTTTGCTCTGTTGGCAATATCTGTATCGTTAGTTAGAATCATTCCACCACCACCAGTAGAGATTATTTTATTACCATTAAAGCTTAAAACACCAGTTAAACCAAACGTTCCTGCATGCTTTCCATTCTTAAAACTTCCTAGTGCTTCTGTACTGTCTTCTATTAAAGAAATACCATAAGCAGCACTGATTTCTAGTAATTTGTTAATATCGACAAATCCTCCTAACACGTATACTGGCATGATGGCTCCAATTTTTTTTCCAGAAGTTATTTCTGATGTTATTGGATTACCATTTATAAATTTAGTGATCGTATTATTTTCTAACCAATTTTGAAGTAAATCAATATCCATTTGCCAAGAATCTTCACAAATATCTATTAGAGCAATTTCTGCTCCTGAATATGAAATAGCATTTAATGTAGCTACAAATGTTAAATTTGGCGCAATAACAATATCTTTTGAAGAAACTCCCGCAAGGTCTAAAGAAACCTCAAGACCAGCTGTTCCATTCATACAAGCAATAGCATATTTTACTCCTGTATAACTCTTGATAGCCTGCTCAAATTTAGTAACATATGCTCCAGCTGATGAAATCCAGCCAGTATCTAAACAATCCTTAACATATTGCCATTCATTTCCGTCTATATTTGGTATTGATAATGGAATCATATATTTATATCTGTTAAATTGTTTACTTTAATTTTCGGTAAATATTCAAAATTTAAATCAAAGTTTTGTCTGTGTATATTTTCACCATTATCTAATAAACAAATAGTATTCCAGTTTAAAAGATTTGGTGCTAAAAAATCTTTTGAAGTGTTATCGGCAATGTAAACTAATTTTTTATCGGTATAAATTCTTTCTAATAATTTAAAATTATTTAAATGTGGTTTTTCAAATCCTGTTTCCTCTGAAATAATTATATTTTTCACTAAATCATATAAACCTAGTGCTTTTATTTTATTTCTCTGAGAAATAGATCTACCGTCAGTTATTATTGAAAAATCTATATTATGACTTGAAATCTTGTCTAAAAAAACAGTAGTGTAGTCAGATAGGCCGATTTCAGGGTAATGAAAACGATACAATTCTAAATATTTTTCAATTGGGAAGCTCTGATCCGGATGCAATTTCGAATTTATAAGATCAAAAAAATTGACTTCACCGTCTAAACACTTTTTAATGCTATTTGAAAGGTCTAAATCAAATCTAAGATTAATATAACTATTAATATAAATATATGCTGATTTAACAAAGTCAATCTCCTTGTATAGAGTGTCATCTAAATCAAAAACAATATGAGTATTATTATTAATCATTTATTATAATTTCATTTTCATATCTAATATTCAAACAATTATCTTTCCATTTATCAAAATATTCAATTTGTTCATTTAAAATATACTCCCTTATTATAAACTCGGGAAAGTTAGCTCCTGCGTTTAAAGAAAAAGGATAACCACCGCCAAATCTCGGATTTATTTCAATACCTATAATGTCGCCCGTATTTGATTTATTTGAAAACACTTGTAAAGTAAGGCAGCCTATAGCACCTTCAATAAAGTTGAATCTATCCTTAACAAAATCCAAAACTTCATTCTTTTTTGTAATTCCTTGATTTGACTCTCCTCCAACCACTTTTAATCTAATACGAGGAACTATACATTTTAAAATTGAGTTTTTATCATAGTATAAATCTATGGTATATTCATCATTAATAGTATTATCTATATTTTCTAGAATCATCATATTTTTAGATTCCAAATCAGAGGGTTTAATTTCTTTAATATTTTCTGCTTTATAAATTCCTTTACTATTACTACCGTTTAATGGTTTTAAAAATACCGGAAAGACCAAATTATTCTTGTCAAAGATAGTTGGAGTTTTTATGTTCAAAGAATTAAAAAAAATGTTGGTACTAATCTTATCTCTTAAAATTTCGATTAAAGTTATATCAGATATCACAATATCAATTCCATTATCATTAAATAGTGATTTTGAATTTGCTAATAAAATTAGTTCTGTATCAAGAGTAGGTATTATAATTGAAATTTTATTCTTTAAACAAATTTCTAATAAGTCACTTATATAGCTTGGGTCATTAAAAAATCCAATTTTGAAAGAATCATCTGCAAAATAACTTGCAGGTGATGTTTTTGGATCTAAATCTGTAATAAAAACTTTAGATTTTGTTTTTAAAAATTGGCTAGATTTTTTGAATGCCTTTATTAAAGAAACTCTTCTACCTGCTGAAGTTACTAAAATATTACTCATTAATTATTTATATTAAATGGTGATTTTTATTATTACAAAAATAAAAACCGATTATTATTGGGTGGAAAACACTTTCCTAAATTTAATTACCAACTGGTTTTTACTACTAAAAAATCTTAAATAAAAAAAAGTCAAAATTTGAAAAAGTGTAACTGCAAAATTTTCTTTTGTTAAGTGAAATTTCAATAATTCTACTTTTGTTTTTTTGGACAAACTACTAAGATTAAACTTACGTAATTTAATTACATTAAGAAAATTCTCTCTTGTTTCTAAAGAGAAAAAAATTGCAAAATATTCTAAATTAGATTTATCTATTTTTTTGATCAACCAGTTCACTTTATCTTTACGAAGCCTTCCCATATGTAGCAATTCTTTTAAAAAAGAAATCGTTAGCTCATCGGATGCACTCGGTATAATGAAGTTTTTATAACTTTCTGATCTAATTATTGTATCAGTTAGACTTATATATTCTAATCCACAATAGTTAAAATTAAACCAAAAATCAAAATCAATTGTTTGGTCGTTATATTTGAATTCTAATTTCAAAACTCTGAAGCGTGAAAGATTCATTTTGACTTCTAAATTATACATATTCTTATATGAATTGAGAGCATCGAAAAAAACATCTTCGTCTTCCGGATGAATTCCAAAATCTAAGTCATTAGAGTACAACTCCGGTAAGTTTTCATAACCCCTCAAAAGAACATAACGTACTTTATGTTTATTTAAAGTTGTTATAAAGTCATTAAAGTACTTACGAAACCCCATTTGATTAAAACTACTGTTTTTATTAAAATTTCAATTTACTAACTCTAAAAAAAATATTAGATGACTCAAAAATTAATATCTTCAAGCTTAAGTATATAACTCCTCTTTATTTATATTAGACCATATATCACTAACTTAACTTCATATATTAATTGTAAAGATGGTGGCGATATGTTTAATTTTTTTTGCAATTAGATTCCATTATTTGATTATGAATTTTTCAGCATTAAGTGTTGTGAATTTTTTACTGAGTAATCTACTATTAGTTTTATAAGAAGTAATCTATTTTCCTGACAATGCAAGATTCAAAATATCTTTATACTTTACTTCCATTATTTTTTACTTTTTTATGAAAAACATTAAATATATTTGGATTCTTTTTACTCTTATCTCCTAAAAAAACAAAGTTAGGCTTTTCATCTATTTCTTTAAGCAACCATTTATAGAGTTCTTTTGTTTTTGGGACAATGTTTTCCCACAGAAAATATTCTTCTGATACTTTTAGGCAATTTTCTTTTAATACAGACATTTCCTCTTCTGTCATATTAAAAGCTTTTATGAGTCCATTTTTAATTCCTGTATTATCATTATCTACCCATAAACCACAATTCTCTTGATTCAACAAACTCCAAGGAGCCCCCTTTGTCGTAATTGCTGGCACACCTCTCGAAAGGGATTCAGCTATCACTATACCATAATTCTCATTAAACGTTGGTAAAACAAAAAAATTGGCAGAACTCATTATGTTAATCTTATCTTCTCCAAAAACTGGGCCTTCAAAAAAAACATTGTTCTTTATACCGAGCTTGTCTATCAAATCTTTTAAACTGTCTATATAAATTGATTCCCCTTCTCCCGCAATTATAAGATTCCAGTCTTCTCGACGTGCTTGGTCAAGTTCTGAATAGACTTCGAAAAGTCTGTCAAGGCCCTTTAATGAATGAATTCTAGATAAAAATAACAAGTTTTTCTTTCCTCCATATTTTTGATCCTTAAAATAATCGCCTTTAGACTTGCTTTTTAAGAAAGATTCTGGAACTCCATTGGGAATAACTGCAATGTCCTTATTTGGGAAAAGTTCTCGCAATTTTTCATATTCGTCATGTGAACAGGCAATAAGCATATCCGCCAACTCAATGTTCTTTTTTTCAAATAAAAAATATGATATTTTTTTCTTGGTTTTTGAAAGTTCTAGCCTGTAATTTTCGAAATAACCGTGCGGCTGCAATAAAAAGGTAGCACCGTTATTAATTTTCGTAAACGATGAAAGCACAGATATCGGCAACCAAGCACCATGTTGGTGAATGACGTCAAAGTTTGATAACTCTTTTTTAAGAACCGCTCTATCTTTCAACAAACCAAAATTTGGGTTTAAGAAAGTAGGCAGTGCTTTTACTTTTTTCTTATCAGCAGATGGTAAATCCAATTGTAACTCTTCCTCTTCGTAAATAAAACCAGGAAACCACAAATGAGCATCTATGTTTATTGTGTTCTGCACTCTAAAGAAAGAATACACCACTTCATGAACACCTCCTCCTCTAACTTTTCCGGCTACATTTGCAAAATTTAACACCTTCATAAAAATTGTTTTGCATTCTCTTTTGTGAATTTTTTACTCAATTCTCTTGAATTGAATTTATTTTTATCAATAACTTCATCCTTTGAATTCAATAAAAATTGAATTAGTTTATTTTTATCTTTTGGCTGAATGCTTATTCCACAATTGTTTTCATTAACTAAGCTTTCAATCTCTGAGCCTGATTCTGTTATTGCTATGATAGCAGCACCAGCTGATAAAAGATAAAATGTCTTACTTGGAACAGATAAACCTTCAGCTCCAGAGCCTAAAGATACGATTCCGAAATCTGCTGATGCAAAAGAATAAGGTAACACATCAGGATCTTGATATGGTAAGAAAGATACATTATATAACTCGTGTTCTTCTTTAAAGCTTACTAAAGATTCATTCTGAGTACCATCTCCCACAAAAAGAAAATGATAATTGTTATCGATGCTTTGAATTTCCTTAGCAGCCTCCATTAATGTCATCAAATCATGGGTAATACCCATATTTCCTGAATACAAAATCACTTTTTTATCTGTTAATCCATGTTTTTTCACAAACCAATTTTCAGTTTTCTTTAAAGGTTTGATGAAACTAGTGTCAACCCAAGGATAAATGACTTTTATTTTATCTTCATCAATACTCCTAGCAATTACTTTTTTCATTACACAACTAATCGTAATGACTTCAGAAGCTAACTGATAAGATTTTTTATTCATTTTCTCCCAAAAAGTATACAAAAATGAGTGAGGTTTTACGTATCCGAAATTTGACAAAGCATCTGGGTATATGTCGTATATTAAAATACTGAAATTAAGTACCTTTTTTCCAGAAAACAAAACCCCTAAAAAAGGTAATATCGGTGGGTTAGTTACATACAAAACCCTTCCATGCTCTTTGTTAGACAATAAATAGAAGTAGCATTGTAAATAGAAAATCAACCAAGTTCCTATTCTTAAGTAAGCTTTGTTTCTTTTATATTTAATTTTACGAATTACCTTTATTTTATCATCAAGTTGAGCGTAGGTCGGTTCAATATCTCCTGTTACAAGAATTACCTCGTCATACTTCTCTAAATAAGCATTAGCAATATCAATGAATAAAGGGCCTGAAACTTGATTAAATAAAGTGATTTTTTTATTCATCAATATACGTTGTTATAGCATTGCATAAACTTTCAGTTTGAGTTCCTGACTCGAAAAAATTCACAGAAAACGTCTCATTAACATTAAATCTTAGTTCTTCAATTAACAATAAAGTAATTGTATTTTCATCTACTTCTTTGACATAATCTATAGGCCCTACGGCTTCTCTGAAGTTCAATATAGCATCGCTAATTGTTTCTCCTTCTCTAATCCTACTAAATAATGTAAAAGCGTCGTACATATAAAAACGCTTTTCTGAAGCCTCCCAATCGATCACTTTAGAGATTCCTTTAGCTATTAGTATATTAGCTTGTTGGAAATCACCATGAGTCCAAGAAACCTTAATATCTTTATTGTTTAACACACTAAAGAGTAGTGAGAAAACATTTTTTATTTCTTCAATTAGACACTGATCAACCTTTATTTTATTATTTGTAGTGATGGATTCTATTTCGGTATTAACTAAATCCACATAATCATTCTTCTTAAATGATTTCAGGTTTTTAAGATTTAGAGTCTTAAAATGATATTCAAAAATATTTTCTAAATGTTCTTTTACTTTCGAGGGGCTTTCTACTCTGTTTATTGGTGTTCCTTCAAAATATTCTTCTTCCAACCAATCTTTACCAAACTTTAGCAATTGAGGAGCGTAAGTTAATTTATTTTCTGTTCGAACAGCAATATCATTGTTGATGTAAATCTCTCGTTCACCTTGCTTTAATAAAACGATACTGCTCGTTAAATTTACCGAAAACAGTCTTAACCTATGGTTTCCTCCTAAAATCAGAAAGTTCTCAAAATAAACCGGAAGCTTAATACTCTGATGACTAAATAACGCTCTAAAAAAATTAGAAGTCGCTAATTTAACATACAAGGACTGAACTCCTTTTTTCCACCAACTTAACGAGGATGAATATTCATTAGCTAATATTTGAAAAACATTTTCAGGAAGTTTATTTGTTGCTATGAAGTTTAAGTACTTATTAATGTAATATTTACCCTCACTTACTTCTTGCTTTTTTTTAAAAAAAGAGGATGAAAGAAGAGTTTCCTTTAGGATTTTCTCAAAATTTTCACGTTTTTCTAACAACGATATTCTCATTTTTTTATTTGCTCTAATATAAAGTTATGAATATCATTAATTTTTTTTGCCCCGTTGATATGAATCACGTTTGAATTTTGATTAACAAATATTAAATAATCATTTAATCTAGTTTTTAAAGTCTCTTCTGAATCGGGAAAAGGTTCTTCTTTTAATTTAGACCTTCTTAAAGATTCTTCAACAGGAATAGTCAGTACAAAATGTTTCTTTGGTTTCATCGCAATAAAAACCATACTCTTCCATAACCACCATTTATCAACATTTTCTTGAGGAAAATTTAACCTAAAGTCTATGCTTGTATCAAAGATATATCGATCACAAATAACTTTAACTCCTGTAAAGGATTTAAATCGAACATAAACACCATAAAAAAGCACTAAATCCAGGATAGCTAATGATAGCCATACCTTCCTAACTAAGGGATTTGAAAACGACTGATCTCTTTTTTTTGACGGTCCTTGAGACGGAATGCTTTTACTATTGAATTTTCGTATTAAATCTTTTAGACTTTGCATCGCAGGAGTATAACCACCTCTACTCCAAAAGTATTTTACTTTACATCCTTGTTTTTCAAAATGTTCTTTTAGCAAATCAATTTGGGTTGATTTACCTGCTCCATCTAAACCTGAAAATGCAATCATGTGTTATTTAATAATTTTTTGATTTTATTAGACTCATGAGTCCTAAAATAACTAGAATGAAAAACCGTAATATTATTAGTTGAGGGATATAAATATCTGTTTAAAAAAACGGGAGAATCTCTATCATCTATATATTTCTGATCATTAAAATAAAAACTTGTTCCTAATTCAGATTTTGATTTTATAATTTTAAAGTCTAAATCAGAGTCTTCTAAATCATTTAAAATAGCCTTCCAAACATTACTGACACTACCTTGTTTTTGTAGGTCGAAAATTATATCATCTAATAATAACATTTTCTTATTCTAATTTAAAGAAAGATTGTTTTATTTTATGGTGATCCCTAAAATTTAAATAAATTAAAAATCCAAGTATAAAATAAAACCATTGGTTGTATATAATCAGAAATAAAATTGCACTTCGAATTAGTAATTTTCTCCTATTTAATTTTTCGGTTTTGAGAATACTGGATTTTGAAATTACACTATTTAATTGATTTAAATATATGAAGAGTATAAGTAATCCTAAAATACCGCCTCTAGCCAATAATCTAAAAAGTCCTATTGTTGGAGCAACACTTACATAATAATCATTATCTATTTTCCATTCCTCTATAGCGTATTTTTCATAAGCAATATTTATTAAGTTTGGTCCTGTTCCAAGAAAAAGATGTTTCGGGTCATTCCAAATAAAATATAAATATGCTGCGTTGGGCATCTCAAAATGAGAAAAAATTTTTGGCCCGTCATACTTATTTAATGAATTTTCACCTTGCACTATAATCCTTTGAAACTTACTGAAAGTAGATTGCTGAACATATTCAATTTTACTTATGAAAGCAAATAATATTATAATAACTGTACCAGACACTATTATATTTTTAAAATTGGAAATTGAAGTTAAGCCAAAAACTAATAAAAAAGCAATATAAGTTGATAACGAAAAACTTATAATAATATTAATAATAGCTAAAATAATAGCTTTATTAGCGTAACTATCTAACTTATTTTTAGATTCATAATTAAATAATAAGACAATTAAGGCATAGAGAGAATTTCTCCCAAAAGATCTTGGCTCGTGGTTAAAACCTAAAAATCTACCTGGAATATTAGGAGCTTCAAAAATTAAATTTCTAATCGGATAACCAAAACTAAAATCAATTACAGTTACTATTAATTGAACCAAAAGAAAAAGAAAAAGAAATTTTGAAATCTTTTGTTGAACACCTCTTATTTTGCTAAAAATAAATGGAACACATAATACTATCATTATATCTGACAATATTCTAACGAAACCAACAATGGCCTTTATCTCAACAGTTTGGCTAAATGGTAGTGCGGCTTTAAACTGAGACTCCCAAGGAAACACAAATGCAAACAAAATACCAGTAAGTAAAAGTAGAACAAGTTCATATTTTAGGAATAATTTTGTTCTAAATATTTTTTGAAAATATTTGAGTTTTGAAAAGAAGATGAATATAAAAAGAATAAGAGATATAAATGATATAAGACGCATTCTTACACCACTTATATGCAATGAAAATAAATTTCCAATTAATGATAGTAATATCAAAATAAAAAGAATTTTAAAATTCTTTGAAAAGAAATTTAAAAGTATAATCAAAAGAACAAATATGGAAAGACTAAATATCAATTTAAAAGTTTTAAAAATAATTTACTACCCGCCTTTACATCATTTTTAAGAGAGGTTTTTTTTGCATTTTCAGAAATAGAATGTAATGATTCTCTATTAGAAATAACCCATGATAATTTTAATTTTATACTATTCACATTTTCTTCAATTAATATGCCGTTTGCTCTATCAAGAACGACATCTTCAATAGCACCTATTGCTTTTGAAGCAACGATTACTAGACCGCTAGCCATAGCCTCATTGACAACCATACCCCATCCGTCATAACGCCCTGGAAATAAAAATAAATCATGTTTTGAATAATATTCTGGCATAGATTGCCTTTCGACAAAACTTTTGTAAGTAACATTATCTCTTTTTTTATCTAATTCATTGACTCGGTTCATATATTCTCCAGTACCTAACAAAGTAAATTCAAAATTATTTAAAAATTCCTTTTCCGTATTCTCTAAAAAACTCAATAGAATATCAAAGCCCTTTCTTTTATTAAATTTGCCAGCATATAAAATTTTTAATTTACCATTAAAATCTCGTTTTTTAGAATTGTCAAAACGCTTTGTATCTAAAAAATATGGAAAGTTTACAACTTCACTTTTAATTCTTTTTGTGAAATAATTAACGGCTTTACTTCCTATTCCCCATATCTGAATTTTCCTATTATTTAATATTGGTACTAGTGAAATTTTTCTAAATATAGTCCTTAAAAAGTTTGAGTTTACAATTGGAACTTCGTAGAATGAAATACCAGGTTTTTCGCTCCAAAATTTTAAACTTACTCTATTTCTTTTAAGCCAATAGTAATATAAAAGGATCTGTTGTGAAATATTAGCATATTGAGTTAAAACTATTATGTCAGGGTTTTCTTTTTTTACATTTTTTAAAATTCCTTTATTGTAATAAACTCCCTTATTTTTTAATAAATGTGTTGTTTTCAGAAAATTGTGGTCATGTTTAATTTTAAAATCTTTTTTCCAATGTCTATCAACAGTTTTATTTATTAAGTAATAGACTTTAAATGAAATTTTTTTACTCTTACAAATCTCATTAAATAACTCCACTTGATGGTAAGAAGGAATATTTGTTATTACTAAAATTTTTTTCATGATTAACTCAATTGTTTTTTTATAATACCAGGTACTCCGGCTATCATAACATTGTCAGGAAAGGTTCCTTTAACCACAGCCCCTGCAGCAATTATACATCCATTACCAACTTGTGTACCACTTAAAATTAATGCACCCATACCTATCCAACATCCATTACCGATGGTTATGTCATGTCCTTTGTCCAATCCAGCTCTCTTTTGTGCCGTTCCAATTTCATGTGTACCTGTATTAATTAGTACATTTGGAGCAATGTCATTGTTTTTACCGATTGTTATTCGTCCTTGTTTACTGCAATAAAAATTTACATTTGCACCAACCCATGTTCCTGTTTTTATTTCGATATTAGAAAAATGAATTTTTGAACCCCCAACCATTTTAACTCCTTTTTCAATAACACATCCTGATGTTTTATAAAAAAACCTTTTTAAATTAAAACATCTTGTAGGGGGCAAAATAATATTTAATATATTCGATAAAGCAAGAAAAATTCTAAAGAAGGAATGCTTCATAATTTTATTGTTAATAATTATTTAATTATGTTTTTTTTAAAAGTCGCTTAATAAAAACAAGCACATAAAACAATGAGAAATTCCTAATGTTACTTATTAAATATAGCATCCCTTCAAACTTGCCCATAGAGGCTGTCATCCTATAATATACAGCTTGTTTTAATTTTTTAATTTTCTTGTCTCTTACACTAATATCCAATAAACCATGTTTATCAAGCATGTAAACAGCTCTTAAAACATCTGAATACTCTTTCAATATCATCTTTTTATCAAGTTTCCTATTAGACCAAGATCCTTCAGTGCCCTTATTATAGACTACCATACATTCATTAATATATCCAATCTTATTATTTACAAGAGATGAATAAATAATAACAAAATCAAATCCATAACTATTAAACATCCATTCCTTATTAAATAATTTTAACATATCAGCTTTAAATACTAAACTTGCCGTAGCCATAAAAAAAGAATTTTTTACATATTCATTTGCATCTATTTTCGTTAATCCATCGAATTTTACTAACCTTCTTTCCCCATTATCTTTCTTTATTTCACAAGATGTATATACTAGGGAGCAATCCTTATTATCTTCCAAAAAATCAATTTGCTTCTGCAATTTTAATGGGTCTATCCAATAATCATCTCCTTCACAAAGGGCAATATATTTTCCTTTAGCATTATATAAGTTATATAAAAAATTGAAACGCCCAGAAGGGCTTCTATTAATAGAGATGTTATTTTCTCTGTGATGAAGAAACAATCGTATTTTATTTGGATACCTTTTAGCATAACTTATACAAATTGCTCTTGTACTATCGTCCGAGGCATCTTCACCCAATAAGACTTCAAATTGAAAATTGGTTTTTTGAGTAATTATGCTATCTAAACACTCTTTGATATAGTCTTCATGCTGATAAGTTTGTATACAAACTGAAAGAAATGGATTTTTAGTAACACTATTAGTGTTCTCTATTACTTTTTTGTGCTCATACTTATCTTTAAACGCCACTATATCCATTTAAAAATAGTATTAAGTTTTATAAAATCAGGATCATTTTTAATTTCATTTTGTATAAATAAAGGTAAACTTGACTGCCAACCTAAATCACTTGTCTTTTGTTTGAAAACTGAATAAGCATCATCATTTTGACTTGATGATGACTGCATTATAAAATTATTTGTTTGTGTTGTATATTCAATATTACAAAACTGAAATAATGTTTTGACCTCAAGAACAGTTTCCTTTATTAGATTGTCGTAATTAACCAAATAAAATTGATTTGGGTAAAGTTCTTTTAATTTTAAAAACATAAAACAAGCTTCTTTCCATTTGTTATAACCAAAATAATGTGTTTTTAAATCTTTATTTTTAAGATTTGCATTTTTCCACTCTTCTTTAATGTTCCAATTTGGGTTAAATTCTTTTGGTATGTTCAACCATGAATTGATAACTGAAAAGGGCGAACGCACTAAACCTATTATTTTTACAGGGGAAGACTCTAAAAGACGTCCAATAACATTCAAATAATGAGTTTCTTTAAAACATAAGGTTGTAGGTGTCTGCTTATTAAAATTATAGGTTCTTGGTTTACCACTGATTGATATTTTTCCATTTACAAAATCATCATTTGTATTGTACAACTTATCAAAAAAATCAATAATTTCTAACTTAGTAGAAACCTCATCCAAATCATACTCGAAACTATAAGCATAATTAGGTTGAAATCTGTACTGAACTTCTGGTGAACTATTAATTATTTCACCAAGCCAAGTTGAACCAGAACGTGGAACTGAAAATAATCCAATATTACGCATTATTAAAGCTTTTAATAGTACTAATTATATATTTCATTTTATCAATATTATATCTATGATCGATAGGGATATAAACAATTCCTTTTGTCATTTTATTTTCTAAACTGCCTTTTTTACTCCAATCTAAAACATTTGGCCAATACATAGGTGTATATATTTTATGAGTAATCAATTTTTCTCGTAAATTTTTATCTTTACACCAATAAGGGTAAACCATGGGCACACTTTTAAGACCATGATTAATCTTTAATGTATTACTATTTTTTAAATGTTTGTGTAAATAATCAAAATTTTCTGTTCTTATGGTTGCGCATTCATTATAGTCTATTGAATCCAAAAGAATTTGCGTAAGGTTAGACATTTGCTTAATTGGTTGATTAATCAACTTTTTATCATTACTCACAAAATCTTGATACCCATCTTCTGCACTTATATCAATTCTTCTTAACAAATGGCTAAATCTCTCATATGATATGTCTTTTTCTAAAGCAGTATCTAGTTTTTTACGACAATAGAGGTAAGCCCCATCAGAAACTCCAAAAAATTTACGGGGTGAATAAAATGAATCAATATTTTCTAATGGTTTTGAGTAGAAAGCTTGTGCGTTATCAATTATTAAATTTGTGCAATTTTTTGATAGCGTTTTTACAAAATCATCTTTTAATCCAAAATAATTGGTATATAAAAAAGCCTCATCATATTTAATTTTAGTATAATCAAATATTGGTTCAAAAGACTTATTTATAGAATAGAAAACAACTTGTATATTCAGTTTCTTTATAGGTTCCAATAGAACATTACAAGTAAAATAAGGTAGATATATTTTTTTATAACTATTTACTAATAAAATATACTCCAATGCATTTCTACCTGTATTTAAACGTATTGCGCTTTTATGGAATTCTATACCCTTGCTTAATTCTAAACCAAAATAACCTCCAATTGAGTCCATAGCTAGTTTACAATTATGTTTAACCAACTCTCTTGGCAATTCATCATATTTTCCAATTGATTTTGAGAATCAAATTTTAAAATTAATGTACCAATTGCATCATTAGCTCCATTAAATTCATTAACTATATCACCTTTATTTACCCATAAATCAAGTTCTATAATATGTTTTTTATTCAAACTTTCATCAATAACTACTTTTTGAAAATATCCGTTTTGGGGTGCGTGTAAAATAACCTCAGCCCAATATCCGTTATAACCTAATTGAGATACGTCAAAATCATTTATTCCAACAGCTGCTTTAACAGCATTCTTTATCAAATCAACACTTGTTGCATATTTCACTAACTCCGATAGTCTATTTCCACCTCCTCTTGGTGCCATCTCCATAATGTATGCTTTGCCATTAACCCCTTCTCTAACCTCAACATTATAAATGGAAGTTCCTAAATCTAATAGTTTCACTAATCTTTGCAATTCAACCTTTAACTTTTTCTGATTTTCTTCACTAATAGTTGAGGGCCAACTATAGGCACTTGGCGTATAAGGATTAGCTGCTGATTCATTAAAACGTTGGTTATTAAATGAATAAAATTTCATTATTCCATTAACAGAAAAACAATCAGAGTCAGAAGAAAAGCCCTTCTTTTCAATAAAATCCTCAATAATAAACTTTCCAGAAAAAGAATGTAAAAGGGCATCATTTATAGCTGATTCTATATCATCATTTTTGTCAACTTTAGTTACCCCTTTACTGCCTGCTGAATCTACAGGTTTTACAATAATGGGCCAATTAAATTGTGCCAATTCGTCAAATGAAAAATTATCTTTTGAATAACTTTTAGCTACAGGAACATTAAAATTATTATTTTTTAAAAATTCTCTAAACAATCCTTTGTCTTGCAGAATTATCGCTGATTTATATGGAATAGAAGGTAATCCTAATTCATTAGCTACATATGCTGCCGTAACTACGCCGGGATCTACTGCAAATGACATAATACCATCAATTTTTAAAAGTTTTGCAAGATTTAAAACAGCTTCTTTATCTATGATATTGACATTGTGATATTCATCAGAAAATTTGTGGGCAACATTGTTAGGAACATAGTCACAAGTAATCACGTATATATTAATCTCCTGAGCAGCCTTAATAACCGGTATTAGATAACGAAGTCCTCCTAGTAGTAAAATTTTTTTTTGTTTCATTATTTAAATTAATTTTCCAAAACAGTAACTATTCTATTTAAATCTGAATTCTTAATTGAGGTATAGAGAGGCAGACAAATCACTCTAACAGCTATGTCTTTAGCTACAGTACATTTTAATTCCGAATTAACATAAGGTAACTCCTCAAGACTTGGATAAAAATAGCGTCTTGGAAATATGTTTTCCGTTGCTAATTTTTCTAAGGCATTAACTAATAATTCCACTGAGTTGAAAATAATAGGGTAATATGAATGATTCCACTTGGTATTTTCTCGTATTTTTATTTTTTTAAAATGATTAAAACTTAACGTGTTATCATAATAGTCACATACTCTTTTTCGCTCTTTAAAAATAGTATTTATATGTGGTAAAACTGATAAGCCCATTGCGGCTTGCAATTCGCTCATTTTTGCATTAATTCCAAGTCCATAATATTTTTCTGGACCGTTATGTCCAAAATTATGACTGTAAAATAATTGATGAAATAATTCTGTATCATTACAGAATAATGCACCTCCTTCTCCAGTATGAAAAATTTTTGTTGCGTGGAAACTACAGGTACTTATATCACCATAATTAAAAATTGATTTTCCTTTATATTCAACGCCAAAACAATGCGCAGCATCATATATCACTTTTAAATTATGTTTTCTTGCAATTTTGTCAATAGCCTCAACATTGCAAGGGTTTCCATAAACATGTGTGGCAAGTATAGCAGTTGTTTTACTTGTTATGGCAGCTTCAATCTTCGTTTCATCAATTGTTAAATGATCCGGATCAATATCCACAAAAACTGGAGTGCAGTTCTCCCAAACTATAGATGATGTAGTAGCAACATAGGAAAATGGAGTTGTTATAATTTCACTATTACCACCTACTATTTTTAGTGCAATTTGAATTGGTAGAGTACCATTAGTCATTGGAAGAATATTATTAACACCTAAATATTGTTTCAACTTAATGGAAAGTTCCTTAAAAAGCTCTCCATTATTTGTTAACCATTGATTGTTCCAAATACGTTGCACTTGTATTTGATAGTCTTCTAGAGGAGGAAAAAATGTTTTCGTTACGGGTATCATTTATTTATAGTCTTCAAAATTAATACAACTTGATGAAGTGGACTTGTTTTTATAATGTAGTTTAAACTTAAATAAATAAACACACCAACAAAAGAAGCTAATATTATTTGCACTACGTCTATAGAATCAGCAAATAAAAAAGTTATTTTAAACATTAGAAAAGCAGAAAAAAATGCAATTACAAAAATTATACTTAAATCCTTAATTTGTTCATAAATAGGATAATTAATTAATTTACTCGAATAAAACATATTAACTCCAAGAGCTGCAAACGATGTAAAAACACTACTCCAAACTAAACCTATGACACCAAACTGGAAAGCAATAATAACAGAGATTACAATTATACATTTTTTTATTATTTCTAATTTTAGAAATAGGTCACTTCTACCATAAACTTGAAGAATATTTAAATTAAATGCATGAATAGGATAAAGCATCATTGCTAAAGTTAAAATTTGAAAAAATAAAATTGCAGGCACCCACTCATCTCCAAGTATAACTAGAAAAAGTGGTTTTGCAATTGCTGCTAACCCAAGCATTAAAGGGGCTATTATAAAAAAAGAAATCCGTAGCAATTTACGGTAAATATAATTTAAGCGTTTAGGGTCATCTTGAATTTGTGATAACATTGGGTAAGCTACTTTACTTATAATTGCTGTTAATGAAGAGGACGGGTATTCACAGAATTGTTTAGATCTTTCATAAAACCCTAATGTTTGTGCAGAATAATATTTCCCTATCAATAGGTTATATAAATTTTTAAAAACTATATCTAAAAGGCTTGAAAGTACTAGTTTATAACCAAACTTAAAATGAAATTTAAATTTTGTACTTGAAAAAATTAACCTAGGCTTCCAATCTGAAAATAACCATAATAAAACACTTCTTACAAATTCAGTACTAAGATACATCCAAACAATACTCCAAACACCATAATCATGATAACCTAAATACAAACCTATACTAACACCAACTAAAGTACTTGGAAAATTTATTTTTGTAATTTTTTTAAATTCCATTCTTTTTGTCAAAATTGCAAGTTGCACTGCTGAGAATGCAATAATTAAAAAAAGTATACAGTAAATTCTAATTATGTTAATTAAAATTTTGTATCCAAAAAAATCTGCAATAAATGGGGCTACAATATAAACGATAACATAAACCAAGAGACTCATAATAATGTTTACAATAAACACCGTTGAATAGTCAGCTTGTTCTGGATTTTTGGTGCGGATCAAAGAATTAGTCATACCACTATCGGTTAATGATCTACCTATTGCAATAAATACAGCAATAATACCTATTAATCCAAAATCAGTCGGTCCAATCCATCTTGCTAACAAAATCATTGCAAAAAACATAATTCCCTTCACAAAAAAGGTGTCCGTGAATGTCCATAAAAGTCCAAAAAAGGTCTGTTTTTTTAAAGTCACTTATTTTGTTATTTCTTTTAAATAATCAAAATAATCGCCCTTAAGACTCTCAACTTCTCTAGCAATAGTCTCTTTAGCTATCCATTTATAATTTATTGCTATTTCTTCCAAACAGGCTATCTTTAAACCTGTTCTTTTTTCAACAGCCTTTACAAATTCAGTCGCTTCTGTCAAAGCTTCATGTGTTCCAGTATCTAACCAAGCAAAACCTCTACTTAGTAGTTGAAGCTTTAAATTATTCTCTTTAAGGTAAACTTGATTTATAGTAGTAATTTCTAACTCGCCTCGTTCAGACGGCTTTACGTTCTTTGCAATTTCTACAACAGAATTCGGATAGAAATATAAACCAACTATAGCATAATTAGATTTAGGGGCTGTTGGTTTTTCCTTGATGCTAACTACATTCTTTTCATTATCAAACTCTGCTACACCATAACGCTCAGGGTCATTTACATAAGTCCCAAAAACGATAGCTTTCTGCTCATTAACAACTCTATTTACAGCACTCATTAATAATTTTTGTAAACCTGCACCATAAAAAATATTATCTCCCAAAACCAAACATACATCATCACTACCAATAAAGTCTTCCCCAATAATAAAAGCTTGAGCCAATCCATCTGGACTTGGTTGTTCTTTATAACTAAACTTAACTCCAAATTTTGAGCCATCTCCTAATAATTTTTGAAAATTTGGGAGGTCATGCGGTGTGGATATAATTAAAATTTCTTTTATTCCTGCTAACATCAATACCGATAATGGATAATATATCATAGGTTTATCGTATATCGGAAGTAGTTGTTTACTTACAGCAATTGTCAGAGGGTGCAATCTTGTTCCTGACCCACCTGCTAGTATAATTCCTTTCATGTGTATTTATTATTTTTTAAAAAGGTCACATGCTGTTCGCTATTTATTCTTTTACAAATTAACAAACTTTTTAGCATGCTCGTTTCATGTATTATTGGTATTGAGATTTATAATAATTTTGATAATTTCCTGAAGTTACACTATTAAGCCACTCTTCGTTAGATAAATACCAATCAATGGTTTCAGAAAGCCCCTTCTCAAAAGTTACCGTTGGGTTCCAAACCAGTTCTTTATTAATTTTTGAGGCGTCAATAGCATAGCGTAAATCATGACCGGGCCTATCTTTTACATAGGTGATGAGTTTTTCACTGGTGCCTGAAGCCCTTTCTAGTTTTTGATCCATTTGCTGGCATAGTAATTTTACTAGGTCAATATTTTTCCACTCATTAAAACCGCCAATATTATAGGTTTCGTTATTTTTTCCTTTATGAAACACTAAATCTATAGCTATGGCGTGATCTATAACATACAACCAATCTCTAGTGTAGTTACCATCCCCATAAACAGGCAACGCCTTGTCATTTAAAATATTATTAATAAATAAAGGGATTAACTTTTCTGGAAACTGATTAGCACCGTAATTATTCGAACAATTAGATATTACAAACGGCATTCCATAGGTTTCGCCATAAGCTCTCACAAAGTGATCTGAACTTGCTTTTGAAGCTGAATATGGTGAGTTTGGGTCATAAGAAGTAGTTTCAGTAAACAAACCTGTTTCTCCTAACGTGCCATATACCTCATCTGTACTTACATGATAAAAACGTTTATTACGCCAATTTTTTTTTTGCAACTCTTTAAAGGCATTGAGTAAAATCATGGTGCCTAAAATATTTGTTTTAGCAAAACCTAAAGGGTCTGTAATAGATCGATCTACGTGAGATTCGGCGGCCAGGTGTATTACATCATCGAAACGGTGTTTTTCAAAAATAGAATTGATATACGCCTCATCTGTAATATCACCTTTTAAAAAAGTGTAGTTTTCTTTAGACTCTACATCTTTTAGATTCTCTAGATTACCAGCATAGGTTAGCGCATCTAAATTATAAATATGATAGGCTGGATATTTAGTTACAAACAATCTTACAACGTGTGAACCTATAAATCCTGCTCCTCCTGTAATTAAAATTTTTTTCATGTTTATGTTACTAAAAACCATTTATTTAATAATTCTTTTCTATTATACAACATGTTTTTCTTGGTGTCCCAATCTATCACCTCAAACCCTGCATGCTCACAAATAGCCTGCCCTGCTGCGGTATCCCACTCCATAGTAGGTGCAAAACGGGGGTAACAATTGGCAGTACCTTCTGCAACCATACAAAGTTTTAAAGAGCTTCCTTTTGATATTAATTTCACCTCTCCATAGATATCTCGCATCTCTTGCACATATTCTCGTGTCTCTGGAGACATATGAGATCTACTAGCAACCACGGTAAATGTTTTGTCTTCGCGCTGTAATGGTAATTTTTGGCTCTTATCAAAAATAGTATCGATATCGTAACTGTTTAAATCTACGTTTATCTTAAAAGCACCCATTTTTTTGGCAGAGAAATACAACTCACCCGTTACAGGTACAAAAATAACCCCGATTATGGGTTTTTGATTTTCTATAAGGGCAATGTTTACCGTAAATTCTCCATTGCGTTTTATAAATTCTTTAGTGCCATCTATAGGGTCTACAATCCAAAGCTGCTTCCAAGCTTTACGCTCTTGGTATGGGATGTCTCTACCCTCTTCAGAGAGTACAGGAATGTCTGTAGACTCTAGGTAAGACATAATCACATTGTGAGAAGCGGTGTCTGCCCTAGTTAAAGGGGAGTTATCTCCTTTAATCTCTGTATCAAAATCTCCAGAGTGGTATATTTCTAGTATAGCTTTGCCAGCCTGCAGGGCGGCAGTGATAGCGGTGATAAGGTGATGCGGTGATGCGGTCATACTGTGATTCGGTGTATTGGTGATACGGTGTTGCTGTGTTACGGTAATTCGGTGATGCGGTGATTCGATTATTATATCATTATTGTTTCACTGCTTTACTGCCTCACTGTTTCACTATCTCACTATCTCACTGCTTCACTGTTTCACTTTTTTTGGTGATTTGGCGATTCGGTGATACCGTGTTACGGTGATTCGGTGATGCGGGGGTTCTGTGATTCTCTATTTTACTGCTTTATTGATTCACTTTTTTCGGTGATGCTGTGATTCGGTGATGCGGTGTTGCTGTGATTCGGTAATGTTGTCTTCACTGTTTCACTGTTTCACCGCTTTACTGGTTCACCGCTTTACTTGTTTACTTTTTTGTTTAACGATTGTTTTAATCTGTATATCATTTTTCTAATTGTAATGATGTTATTTTTTAATTCATCATTAAAAACAATATAGCCTATACGCTCTGCGATGACTAATTGTGTTTCTATTTCGGCTAAAGATCCAGCACTTATGTTTAGGAATCTAATAAAATCTTTAGTAGAGGCTCTGCTTGCCCCTTCTGCTATGTTTGATGGCAACGAAACTGCTGCACGCCGCAGTTGAGATGTTAAACCAAAATTCTCGGAGGCAGGAAAACATTTTGTTAGCTTATATATGTCTTCCACCAAGTCTAAACT
>Ga0209193_1000593_pt1 | contig 22641 bp, 21 predicted proteins | sample COGITO_mtgs_1003_FD_185515 | JGI IMG/M metagenome (GOLD analysis project Ga0209193, IMG submission 185515) | Pelagic marine microbial communities from North Sea - COGITO_mtgs_100330 (SPAdes) (version 2) | ecosystem: Environmental > Aquatic > Marine > Epipelagic ...
AAGCTCCCAAGCCATACCTGCCATTACATCTACAGCATCTGCTCCACCTACTCCAATGGCAACCATACCCAGTCCACCAGCGTTTACTGTGTGGCTATCTGTACCAATCATCATACCTCCTGGAAACGCATAATTCTCTAACACTACTTGATGAATAATACCCGCACCTGGTGCCCAAAAACCAATACCATATTTATTAGATACAGAACCTAAAAAATCAAACACTTCATTACTTACCTGGTTGGCGCGCTTTAAATCTTTTTTGGCTCCTTGCTTTGCTTGGATTAAATGATCACAATGCACCGTAGTGGGAACTGCAACTTTAGGCTTTCCTGCTTGCATAAACTGCAATAGTGCCATTTGAGCCGTTGCATCCTGGCACGCAATACGGTCTGGAGCAAAATCTACGTAGTCTTCACCTCTTTTAAAGGCAGAAGTGGCAGGGCCATCCCAAAGGTGATTGTATAATATTTTTTCTGAGAGTGTTAATGGTTTTCCAACAACCTTGCGCGCTGCATCAATACGCTGAGCCATCTGCCCGTACACCTTTTTAATCATTTCTATATCAAACGCCATACTATCTGGTTTTAAATTATGTATACATTAAGTATCGGTAAACCCTTTATTTACAAGTGCTGCGAAGATACAAAAAATATGAATTATTTAAAATTACACAACAAAATTGATTTTAAATTATACATTATTCAACAATAAGCAACAATTGTCATTAAAAATAGCGAAATCGATAATTTCAGGGTATGAAAATTATCGATTTAAAAATATGTAAACCATCATAAATTTGGTTTTATTCTGCTTTGGAGTAAAAAACAAGGTGCAATTACTATAACAAACTTGTAATTATGTCTTCTATAGAAAGTCCTTCGGCTTCTGCCTTGTAGTTTTTTATCAAACGATGGCGAAGTATACCTATCGCTACTTTTTGCACATCTGCAATATCTGGAGAAAAATTACCCCTAAGTACTGCATGTGTTTTGGCAGCCAAGATAAGATTTTGAGATGCCCTTGGACCCGCTCCCCAATCTATATATTTTTTAACCAAATCTGGAGCACTTTGGCTCTTTGGTCTAGTTTTACCCACAAGTGTAACAGCATATTCTATAACATTATCTGCCACAGGTATGCGGCGAATAAGCTCCTGGAAATCTATAATTTCTTGAGCCGTAAAAAGTGGGGTTACTTTTTGCGGAGTTCCAGAGGTCGTTGCCTTTACCACCTCAACCTCTTCTGCAAAGCTTGGGTAATCAAGATTAATAGCAAACATAAAACGGTCTAACTGGGCTTCTGGCAAAGGATAGGTCCCTTCCTGCTCAATTGGGTTTTGAGTGGCCAATACAAAATAAGGCAAATCAAGTTTGTAATTATGGCCTGCAACCGTTACGCTGCGCTCCTGCATAGCCTCCAGAAGTGCCGCCTGGGTCTTTGGTGGTGTTCTGTTAATTTCGTCTGCTAATATAATATTAGAGAAAATAGGCCCTTTTATAAACTTAAAATTACGAGACTCATCTAAAATTTCAGACCCTAGAATATCACTAGGCATTAAATCTGGAGTAAACTGTATACGCTTAAACCCAAGACCTAGGGCCTGAGAAACTGTATTTACTAGTAATGTTTTAGCAAGTCCAGGAACCCCAATTAAAAGTGCATGCCCTCCAGAGAATACAGACAGTAAAACCTCTTCTACAACCGCATCCTGGCCTACAATTACTTTTTTAATTTCTTGGCGCAAGGCTTCATACCTTGAAACGAGTTGCTGCACTAATGCTACGTCTGACATATGCTATAAAATAAATTTATCTTAGGTTAATTTCGAGTAAAAAACAAGATCAAAAAATACCTTTTTACCAGTGAGCGCTATTTCTTTACCCAATCACTTGCAAAAACACATTCTCTGTAATCCTTATTTACATTTATGTAGGTTTCTTTGATTTTTTGTTCTTGCCACTGCTCAATGGTCTTGATTTGTTTTTGACGCAGGGCTAGAGATTTAATTTTCTCGTAGTCTTTTATGAAATCTGCAGGATGCTCTTCGTACTTTTTTGTTACCGTTAAAAACTTGTAGGTCTTTTTACCGGTTCTATCTTGGTCAACAAATATTTTTGAAACTTCATTTTCAGCTAGATTGTATACCTGAGCACTTAGGGTTGGATCCATCTTTGTTAAATCAAAACGGGTATCTTGGTTAGAAGGGTTCACTAACTGCCCTCCATTGTTACGAGTGTTGGTATCATCAGAGTATAGACGAGCAGCTCTACCAAAGGATATGCTGTCATTGATAATACTGGTTCTAATTTTTTCTATTCGGTCTTTTGCCTCATTAATAGCAGCATTGGTTAATTCTGGAAATAAAATGATATGACGTACATCTATTTCTTGTCCACGAATTTTGTCTACCTTAAGGATATGAAATCCAAATTCTGACTCAAACGGCTCACTTACTTCACCTTCAAGTAATGAGAAGGCAACATCTTTAAAAATCTTAGAATAAGGATCACCTCGGCGCATACTTGGCAGTAATCCTCCTCTTGAGGCAGCCCCATCCTTAGAATACAAAACAGCCTTTGTAGCAAAACTAGAACCTCCCTCCACAATATCTTCTCTCAATTCGTTGAGTCTATCTAAAACCCCTTGTGTGGCTTGTTTAGAAAATTTAGGCTCCACAACAATTTGAGCCACCTCAACCTCTGCACTAAATACTGGACGCTCATCTTGAGGTATACTATTAAAAAACACAGAGATCTCCTCTGGAGTTACCTCAACCACTTCTACCACTTTAGCCTGCATACGTTTTGCCAGTTCTATCTCTCTTTTGGCTTTCAGTAAATCACTTTTAAGCTGAAATAAATTATCTTTACGGTAGTAGGCAACTACCTTTTCTTCACTCCCAAGTTGGCCAACCATGTATTGCACTAGCTGATCTACTTGCGGGTTTATCTCTGCGTCAGAAATAGTAATACTATCCTGCTTTGCTTGATGGAGGTATAATTTATCTTCCATTAACTTACCTAGTAGCTCACATCTGGTTATCTCCTCCACAGAGACACCATTTTGCTTGAATTCTAGATAACTCTTATCTATATCACTGTCCAAAACCACATAGCCACCAATAACTGCAGAAACTCCTTCTGCCTTGTAGGGTTTAAAAGGCAGTACAGAATCACTTTGTTTTGGGGTGCTGGTAATTTCTAATAATGGCTTTTCTCTGGCAACCCCTGTACTATCTACAGCAATTACCTCTTGGCCAACCATAAAGGTTTGAGCACACAGTAACAAAAGTATTGCAATACTATTTTTGGGTATACACTTCAAAGTTTTTGTTTTTAACTGCATCTTTAGTAATGTCTTTTTCTAGCTCCTTGACAAGCTCTAGGGTTCTTTTATTTAAAATAATTTCTTTAATTATAGGTTTAATGTATTGCAAAGGTGGTGTTTGATTGGGAGATAGCACGTCTTCAATTTTGAGCAAATATACTCCTAATGAATCTTCTAATTGTGAGAAAGTTGCTTTTTTTAGAACCTTAGATTCTTTGGTTCTAATTACGGGGAGCTGCCTTAACAAGGTTTCTTTTTTAACCCAAACAGAGTCATTAAAGTTAGCTCCCTTATACTCTAAACTACTGCCCTGCAGAGCTGCAACATCTTCAGTATTAAAACGACGCAATTTTTGCTTTGTTTCAGAAATAGAGGGAAAACTAGCATCCAGATGTATGTATCGCAACTTAAAAATTTCTTCCTTTAGCGTGAAGTTCGCTTTATTTTGTTGGTAAAACAAGGAGTACTCTTCCCGGGTTATAGTACTGTCTAAAAGTTTAGATACGATAGCGCCTTTGTAGGCCTCTGCAAACAAATCGTTTCTATACTCCTCCACCATACCCTGGTAGTCATCTATTTGCTGCTGGGGCAGGTTAATGTTTGCTTGATCTATAAGCAGCTGTTGCGTGGCCCATCGTTGGATATAGTTGGCAACTATACTAATACTATCTTGTTTTGTGGTGTTTTCTGAAATTAATGCCTGTATATCTTCTTGGTATAAATAGGTGTTGTTTACTCTAGCTACTGGTTCTTTGAGGCTCTTAGGCTCCAAAAAATCACACCCAATTACCCCCATACATAAAATCAATATAAAAAGAAGTCTAGCCATTATTTTTTAAGTTCTTTTTTGATTTTTTTAAGTGTTTTTTTATGTACCACAACAGGGTACTTATCTCTAAGACTTTGCATCCAAGAGGCTTCGAGTTTTACTTGGTATTTGCTCATCACACTGCCTCTTACCTCTTTAAAAGATTTTTCGCTAGCAGGTAATACCTCGTCTACTTGCACCAAAGCATAGCCCCCTTGATCTTTATAAATTTTTGATACACCTGCAACAAACTCAAAATTTTCTGGCAGTTGTTTATCTCCTTTTTCAAAGGTCCCTTCGGAGAGTAAAACTCTTAAAGTAGCATCGCTATTGAGCAGTTCTTTTACCTCTAGAGGTGTTTTTCCTTGCTCTAGCAAAGCCTTAGACTCATCAAGTGCTGCTCTTTGGTTACTTGTTAAAATAGTAGCGCTCACTCTATCTTGCCAAAGATAGCTAGCTTTGTTTTTCTGGTAATAGTTTTGCAGGGCTAGGGTATCTGTTTTTATAGCACTCCAGATGTTTTTTTCCATCACATCAAAAATAAGCAGACCATCTCTATATTCACTAATCACAGCGGCGTAGTCAAGGTTTTCTTCTTCTAGTTTATCTCTAAAATAATCTTGTAGCACTACGGTTTCAAAATCATCATATATGTACCTTACACTGCTTTCTATAGTCTTTACAGATGTTGGTAACGGTCTTTTTTGTCTAACTGCCAAATGCGCTGCAAAATCTCTGTAGTAAAAATTTGTGTTTCCAATTGTAAAAATTACATTATCAAGTGTAGGGTTTAGGGTATCATAGCTCCACCTTCTATTGAAAATTTCTTTATCTACAAATTGATTAAAAAAGCTAGCATAGGCAGGATCATTTGTGTAACCGTATTTATCTTTTATTTTACTTCTTATTTCTGAGGTCACAGCCATTAATCTTTCTCCTCTATTGCCTTGAGCTAAAAGCCTATCTCTTTGCTGCTCAAAAGTTTTTGGTTCACTGATCGCCTCCAGACGTATGATGTGCCACCCAAAAGAAGAGGCAACAGGTTTAGAAATATCTCCGGGGGTACTTAATGCAAAGGCAGCCTTCTCAAACTTAGGGGCTCTTAACTTTCCTCTTGTAAAAGGCTTTAGTTTGCCTCCAGAGACACCAGAGTTTTTATCTTCAGAGAATTGCTTGGCCAAGTCTTCAAATTTCTGTCCTTGATTTAGTAATTGGTATAATTCGTTTATTCTCTCTTGAGGATCAAAATTAGGGTTGTCATTTTTATTAGAAACCATAATATGTGAGACTATAATTTCATTTCCTGTTGGTCTTCTGTCTAAAACTTTAATAACATGATAGCCATAACTGGTTCTTGTAATATCAGAAATATCACCTACTTTGGTATTATAGGCAGCGTTCTCGAAAGGATATAGCATCGCAAAAGCAGAAAAATAACCTAGATTGCCTTTTTGTTCTTTAGTGTTTGGCTCCTCAGAGTACTGAAGCACTAATTCTGTGAAATCCTCACCATTTTTTGCCTTTTGCATCACCTCTACAGCCTTATTGTATGCCACAAGTGTGTCTTGAGGTAAAGCGTCATAGCCAACCATAATTAAAACATGCTGCGCATTTACCTGCTCTTTAGAGCGCTCATAAGCCTCAAGGGCCATGTCTTCTTCAATTTTTTGTTCAAACAAATAATTTCTAGATAACTGAGCACGGTATTTTTCAAATTCTTTTTTGTATGCTTTTCCCTGATCGAGTTTTTGAGCATAGGCCTCCCGCACTTTTAATTTATAGTCTACAAACAACTCTAGATAACCATCCACAGATTTCTCAGAAGAGTCCTTTACCAAATCTAGGTTTTTTTTATACACCCTTAAAAACTCTTGTTTGTAAACAGGAGTATTCTCAATGGTAAGAATAATATCTCTTTTAGATTGAGATTGTGCTGCAAACACAAAGGAGAGTAATGCGCAAACAAGAATGATTTTTTTCATAAAAAAAGAGAGTGTTTTAAAATGTGTTTTTCTAAAAAATTTACAGAGTAACTACGCAAACAAAAATAACAATTTGCCACTAGTAAACAAATCAAATTAATAACGCAATACTAGCTATTAAAGTGCATACAAAAGCCTTTAAAAAAAGAAGTAACTTTGCAAGGGTATTTGAACCAGTAAAACATGAATCAACGCATTAAATTAATTTGGGACTTTAAAGGCCCTAACGCCTCTCAAACTGCGGCGCACCATATCATACACCTGGAAGAATTTTCGCGTTCAGAAAAACTAGAAAACACACTTTGTGGTCTAGAGAATGTTCATGATATGCACCATATTGCTTATTTGGTGGTAGAGAAAAAACACATGGATGATTTAAAAGAGCGTCTTAAACCACACAGAGGGCAATTATACCAAGAAAAATAGCTTACGGAATATTTAAATACTTGTGAGTTTGCAAAGACACCATCCACTTGGGGTTTGCCATAACATAGTCTACAATTTGAGGAATCATAGTTTCCCTTTTACTCCATTCTGGCTGCAAGTATAAAATACAATCACCCCCTACCTTTGCAGCTTGCTCTTCGGCAAATTTGAAATCGTTTTTATTATATATAATTACTTTTAACTCGTGAGCTGCCTTGTAAACCTGTTGGGTAGGTAACTTCATTTTTTTTGGAGACAAACAAATCCAATCCCAAGAGCCAGACAAAGGGTAGGCTCCAGAGGTTTCTATATGGGTATTCATGCCCTTTTGTTTTAACAGGGATGTGAGAGGGCCCATGTCCCAGGTGAGGGGTTCTCCACCAGTTATAACAATAGTCTTGGAGTATTTATTTGCATTTTGCGCAATAGCCTTAATGGCCGTTGGGGGATGGCTCTCAGGGTTCCAGCTTTCTTTTACATCACACCAATGACAACCTACATCACAGCCTCCAACTCTAATAAAATAAGCTGCAGTACCTTTGTGATATCCCTCTCCTTGAATGGTATAAAACTCTTCCATAAGTGGAAGCATCATACCTTTATTTACTTGCTCTTGAATCTCTTTTTGCATACGCGAGCAAAGATAGTATAATTATCAACGATGGGTACACATATGTTCAAGTCAAAACAGGAGTACCTCTCTTTAAATTGGCACATTAAAACAACCTATTATACTTTGCCATAAAACTAAAGACTATATTGTTTTACAAGACAGGATACAATTGTTATTTTTATAAAAAATTAAAAGTACTCACCTCAACCAACTACCAGATTAACTCATAAACAACCAAAACCAAATAATGAAAAAAGCTATTATTATAACAGCCCTAGCCGCTTTACTATCTGTACAATGCACAAATAAAAAAGACGCCTTTACTATAACCAATGGTGCTATTGGGACACTCACAAGCCAAACTACCCTAAAACAACTAAAAACTGTCTTTGCAAATGACAGTATTGTACCCCTCTCAAATAGTAGCCCAGGTGATGCCCTTCAAGGCGAAGTAGAAGTGTTTTCAAAAGATGGCAGCAAACTACTAGGGTTATCTCCAGACAACCTGAACAGTCCTGATGCAACCATAAACACCCTAAGAGTGTATGACCCTAGATATAAAACAAGCAAAGGGCTATCTATAAATAGCACCTTTAAAGACATTAAAGACAACTATGAAGTTTCTGGACTCCAAACAAGTATAGATGCTGTTGTTATCTTTTTAAAAGATAGTGATGTGTTTATCACCATAGACAAAAAACAACTACCAGAAAACCTAAGATATAATCCTAACGTAACCATTGAAGCATCTCAAATACCACAAAGCGCTACCTTTAAGTACTTTATGATTGCCTGGGAGGGTCAGTAACAACGTAAACTTTTAATATAGATCTTAAAGCTATGCACACACCCTCGCCTTTCCATCTAGCCATCCCCGTTAATGACTTAGCAAGTTGCAGAACATTTTACAGAGATACCCTAGGCTGCAAAGAAGGAAGAAGCAGTGAGCATTGGGTAGATTTTAATTTCTTTGGACACCAGCTTGTTATTCATCTAAAACAGGACACACGACCCAAAGCTCCAACAAATACAGTAGATGGAAAAGAGGTTCCCATCCCTCATTTTGGTGTGGTGCTTGATATGGATACTTTCAATGAGCTGGCAAAACAACTTCAAGAAAAAAACGTCGAGTTTATCATAGCACCCTGCACAAGATTTAAAGGCCTTGTAGGAGAACAAGCAACCATGTTTTTTAAAGACCCTAGCGCAAATGCACTAGAGTTTAAAGCATTTGCAGATCCAAGCCAGCTATTTGCTAGTTAAAAAGTTAAAGAGAGCCTGTATAGATATACAGCCCTAATTTCAATAAAACACATAAAAAAAGCCCTTTAGGTATCTTCTAAAGGGCTTTTTAATAGTACTGTAGAGGTGTTCTAGTTTTTAGATATAGCACGCTGCTCTCTGGCTAGCAGGGTGTTTTTTAGCAACATGGCAATAGTCATTGGCCCTACACCGCCAGGAACTGGAGTTATAAAACTTGCCTTTTTGCTCACCCCATCAAAATCTACATCACCAACAATTCTATATCCTTTAGGTCTAGAGGCATCATCTACACGTGTAATTCCTACATCTATAATAACCGCATCATCTTTGACCATTTCTGCTTTCAAAAAATTAGGAACCCCTAGGGCAGAAATCACAATATCTGCTTGAGAAATTATTTGTGTTATGTTTTTTGTATTGCTGTGAGTTAGGGTTACAGTAGAGTTTCCTGGCCAGCCTTTGCGGCTCATCAAAATACTCATTGGCCTTCCTACAATATGGCTTCTACCAATAACAACAGTATGCTTCCCTTTTGTGTCTACATTATAACGCTCTAGTAATTCTAAAATTCCAAAAGGAGTGGCAGGTATAAAGGTGGACATATCTAAGGCCATTCTTCCAAAATTTTCTGGATGAAAACCATCTACATCTTTACTTGGGTCTACCGCCATTAAAACCCGCTGGGTGTTTATTTGTGGAGGCAATGGCAGCTGGATAATAAAACCATCAATTGCATCATTGTGGTTTAGCTCCTTAATTTTATCTAATAACTCCACCTCACTTGTGGTGTGAGACATTCGCACCATGGTAGACTCGAAACCAACACGCTCACAGGAGCGAACTTTACTGCCAACGTAGGTTAGAGACGCGCCATCATCCCCAACTATTACAGCGGCTAAATGAGGTACCTTTTCTCCAGCATCTTTCATCTTTTTAACCTCTGCTGCAATCTCGTTTTTTATATCGTTTGATACTTTTTTTCCGTCTAAAATTGTCATAGCCTTTGTTTTGTATTTCTTACCTAAAATAATGTAATAGTGTTTAGCGCATATTTCCCATCATCTGCATCATCTTTTTACCGCCGCCACCTTGCATCATCTTCATCATTTTACTCATTTGCTGAAACTGCTTGAGTAATTGGTTAATTTGCTGCACAGAAGTACCACTCCCTTTTGCAATTCGTTTTTTACGACTTGTATCGATAGTTGCAGGAACACTTCTCTCTAATGGTGTCATGGAATGAATAATGGCTTCTATGTGCTTGAAGGCATCATCATCTATATCTACATCTTTCATGGCTTTTCCAGCACCTGGTATCATCCCAACCAGATCTTTCATGCTTCCCATTTTCTTTACCTGATTGATTTGTTTTAAGAAATCATCAAAACCAAATTGATTTTTGGCAATTTTCTTTTGTAATTTTCTTGCCTCGCCTTCATCAAATTGCTCTTGGGCTCTTTCTACCAAGGAAATAACATCTCCCATACCCAAGATTCTATCTGCCATACGATCTGGATAGAATACATCAATTGCATCCATCTTCTCGCCCGTACCAATAAACTTAATAGGCTTGTTTACAACACTTTTTATGGACAGTGCGGCACCACCTCTAGTATCACCATCGAGCTTGGTAAGGATAACCCCATCAAAATTAAGCCTATCGTTAAACGTTTTGGCAGTATTAACAGCATCTTGACCCGTCATAGCATCTACAACAAATAAGGTCTCACTTGGAGAAATTGCTTTGTGTACATTTTCTATTTCTTGCATCATTGGCTCATCTACGGCCAAACGTCCAGCAGTATCTATAATCACAACGTTAAAACCGTTTGCTTTTGCATGCGCAACAGCCTTTGTAGCAATAGCAACAGGATCCATAGTACCCTGTTCACTAAATACCTCAACCCCTATTTGATCTCCAACAACATGAAGTTGATTAATTGCTGCAGGACGGTATACATCACAGGCAACCAGTAAAGGATTCTTGCTTTTTTTAGTTTTTAAATAATTGGCCAGTTTACCAGAAAATGTAGTTTTACCACTTCCCTGCAAACCAGACATTAAAATAACACTTGGAGACCCTTTTAAATTAATACCAGAGGCATCTCCACCCATTAGGGCTGTAAGCTCATCCTTTACTATCTTAACCATTAACTGGCTAGGTTGTAGGGATGTCAACACGTTTTGACCAAGCGCTTTTTGCTTTACTGTCTTGGTAAAGTCTTTGGCTATTTTAAAATTAACATCGGCATCCAAAAGGGCACGACGCACCTCTTTTAGCGTTTCTGCAACATTTACCTCTGTAATGCTTCCATGGCCTTTGAGCACATGAAGGGCTTTATCTAACTTATCACTTAAATTATCAAACATAGGGAATACATTTTATACAAAATCTTACTAAGAAATCTCAAAAGATTTAACCACAAATATACTAATTGATTGGAGAGTTTCAAAGTAGCGCCACTATTAAAAACAGTCTTTTTTTTATGCTGAAATTTATAGCGTACACCCCATAAGACCAAGAATAAAACGAGTTACAAATACAAATAGAGAAACCACAAGACAACTTCCAAAACACAAGGGCATAAAAACTAATTTTTATTCATAGTTTTACAGTATTAAATTATGGAGAAACAACCCAACATTTGCCAAGAAGATGCCTTTAATAAGGTCTATAAAGCCCAGGCACAATCATTACGTAATTTTATGTTCTTTAAAACAAAGGACACAGACGCCTCTTATGATTTGGTACAAGAAGCTTTTTTAAAATTATGGCAAAATTGCGGTAAAGTTTCACCCAGTAAAGCCAAGAGTTATCTCTTTACAACGGCAAACAATCTTTTTTTAAATACCGTAGCTCACAGAAAAGTCCAATTTAAATTCACTCAAGGTGTAAAAAAATCTCAAGACAACAACTCACCAGAGTTTCTATTAGAAGAAAAAGAATTTGGGCAAAAATTACAAAAAGCACTAGATAGTCTCACCCAATTACAACGCACTGCTTTTTTACTAAGCCGAGTAGAGGGTAAAAAATATAGAGAAATTGCTGCCATATATAACATTTCAGAAAAAGCTGCAGGCAAGCGAGTATTGGATGCTCTAGAGAAACTTAGAGAGACTATAGAAAATTTATAAACCCCCTAAGGTGGTAAAATAACAATTAAACTGTTATAAAGTAACAAGCAAGTAGATGGAAACAAAACTAGCATTAGAAAAATGGCTCAACAATGATGCAACCCCCGCAGATATGCAGGTACTTAACGCATGGCCAGAATTTGACTCCTACAAAAAAATAGATGCCCATACGAAACGTATGGAATTGCCTACTCATGATACAACATCTGGAATAAAGGCACTGAGAGATACACCTTTATTTAACATGCCAAAAAAACAAAAAAGCGGCAAGGTAGTTACAATGCCAATGCTTTTAAAAATAGCAGCAATTTTTGTACTATTAGCAGGATCTACTGTATTTGTAACTACCCTACCTACAAACATACAGGCGCCTGTTGCCAGTATACAAACCATTGAATTACCAGATAGCTCAAAAATAACATTAAAAGAAAACGCCCGTATTTTATACAAAAAATATGGCTGGCCCTACAATAGAGAAGTAACCCTAGAGGGAGAAGCTTATTTTGAGGTGGCTAAAGGCAATACTTTTACGGTACGCACACCAAATGGAAGTGTAAGTGTACTTGGCACCGCTTTTAATGTAAAAACAGAAAATGATATTTTAATTGTTTCTTGTTTTGAAGGTCTTGTATCTGTTAATGCTAACGGTATTGACACCCTGGTAACCCCCGGTGACTCCTTTAGCTTTGCTCCTATGGTGGTTAACAATAAAATCTACACCTCAAAACCAACTTGGATTTTTAATGAAAGTAGTTTTGTAGACGTACCTCTAGACGCAGTATTGATGGAAATTGAAAAACATTACAAAGTTACCATCACAACTAAAAATATTGATGTAACTTTACGTTATACTGGTAGTTTTACCCACACAAACCTTGACCAGGCGCTACAAACTGTAACATTACCACTTAACCTTTCTTTTAGCAAAGATTCAAAAAATGAAGTACAAATTTATGACCCTAAAAAACAATAAGTATAGCCTTATATACTTCTGTTTTTTATTGTTTTTTTGGACTCATTGTTGTCTTGCACAAAACACCGAAAAGACCATAGCCTTTGAGCAGGCAATCTCTCAAATAGAAACGGTGTTTGATGTTAAGTTTTCTTATAACAGTAACACGGCAAAGAGATTTAGGGTCTCTACCCCAAACACAAACCAAACACTTACCCAAACATTAAGAATATTTTCTGACAAAGAGAACATTAACTTCACCCCCATTAGTAGCCGTTATATAACAGTTCAGTTTCCAAAAAAAATGGTGTCTTTTTGCGCTACATTTATTGATACTCAAACAGCAAAACCAGTACTTATTACCGCTATTTCAGCAAACAAAACATACACCAGTAACAGTGGTGGTGTTTTAAGTATAGACAGCATTGCAGATAACCAAGTACTGGAACTATTTTCTCAGGGTCAATTTATCAAACAGCTAGTTATTTATAAAGCAATAGCAAATACAAAAGGCCGCTGCCCTTTGCTATTTATTACCCCAGAGAATATCAACAAGTTACCCACCATCACGCTCTCTGGCTACATTGCAAAAGGGATTGAAAAAACAAAAAAAGGTGCCGTTACAATTAAAAACGATGACTTTGAAATTTTACCTTCGCTCACCGAGCCAGATATCTTACAAATTGCTCAAGTGCTTCCAGGCATACAAAGCTATGATGAAACAGCCTCGAACATCAACATAAGAGCGGGTGGTAGTGATGAGGTAAACATTTTGTGGAACGATATTAGAATGTACCAAACAGGCCATTTTTTTGGACTTATATCTGCACTGAATCCAAACCTTATAGACAATGTTGTTATCTATAAAAACGGAACGCATCCTAGATACAGCGAGGGCGTCTCTGGGGTATTACACATCTATCCAACAAACAGCATTGATCCACAGGTAACAGGGTGCGTGGGCATAAATTTAGCAAGCACCAATGCTTTTGTAAAAATACCTATAACAAACTCCTTTGCTATTGTTGCATCGGGCAGAACCTCAATTAACAGTGGGGTGGGCAATCCTATTTACACATCATTTTTTAAAAGAACCTTTCAAAACACAGAAGTAACAAACCCCAACAACACACAGCCAGAGGTAGTTAGAACAACAGACGAGGATTTTAATTTCTTTGACATTAGTATCTCTGCACTTTGGAACATCTCAACAAAAGACAAACTAAACTACCACTTTATGACCATTAACAATGGGCTTGAATTTAACGAGCGTTTGTTTACCGGTGGTATTTCAACGGCTAGTTTTAATGAAATAGAGCAAAACACACTATTGGGCGGTTTTAATTACCAAAGAAACTGGAACCAGAAACTCACTACAGGGTTACATTATAGCAATAGCACCTATAAGGCCAAAACACAAAATACCCAACTTGAACAAGCAAGTCAAGAATTTAAAAAAAATCAAGTAACAGAACAAGCCCTAAAGTTTGACACAAGCTATAGTATAAATGATAACTTCTCCATAGAGGCTGGCTATCAATACACGAGCACTACTATAGATAGCACAGAAGACACCAATCCTATTCAAAGCAGCTCAAAAACAGGAATAACCAATGGGTTTTACGCCCAAACAACTGCCCAACTATTTGATGATAAAACTACATTAACCCTAGGGGCAAGAGCAACAAATCTATCTAATTTTGAGATGCAGATAGAACCAAGAATTACCATTTCACATGCGTTAAAAAAACATTGGAATGTATTTCTCTCTGGCGAGAAAAAACACCAAAATGTATTGCAGTTTATAGCCAATGAAAATCAATTGTTAGGCATACAAAACAAACAATGGATCCTAGCAGATGGAGTTCAAAATCCTTTGTTAAAAAGTAGTCAGGCATCATTTGGAACAGAGTATACCCTAAAAAGTTGGACTCTAAATGCAGAAGTTTTTTACAAGAAAGTAGACGGTATAAACACACGTAATCTAGGTTTTAGAAACCAACTTCAAAACACCCAAGCCATTGGCAACTATACAAGTCAAGGCCTTGAAATATCTGTTGGAAAAAAACTTAAAAACCTCACTAGTTGGTTAAGCTATACCTACATCGATAGCAACTACGAATTTAAAACCCTTAGCCCTGTAGGATTTCCAAACAATTTTAATGTTACCCATTGTGTAAATGCTATTGCAACCTATACTTTAAAAGATTTTACTATTTCTGCAGGGACTAATTATCATTCTGGGCTACCCTATACCACAACAGTTAATCAAGGTGCTATAATAAACACCAACAACGGCCCTCAAATACAATACAACAGCCCTAACAACCAAACATTAAAACATTATTTTAGAACAAACATATCTGCGGTATACAAGACCCCTTTAGACGATACATTTAATGCGGTTGTAAATCTTTCATTACTTAATTTGTTTGATACAAAAAATGAGTTGGGAAGATATTACCAATTACAGACAAACCTCCAAGAAGAAAATTACATCAATACAATTACGCAGTTTTCTCTGGGCTTTACACCCAATATATCTTTACAGCTATTGTTTTAAAAAACTACATCCTGTCCGGAACTTGTATCCCTAACAATGAAAATGCTGTTTTTATAACCGCTCCAACTGCGCCACAAAGTGCCACTCTAAATTCTTTTTCTGTGGTGTTTTGAGCAGCAAAAATGGGCACGTTTTGATAAAAAGAATTAAACTCCTTTACCAAATCATAGGTGTAATTTGCTATGAGTGCTGGGCTATAATGCTGGGCAGCTAGTTGGATTGTCTCAGGAAACAACTGCAGCGTTTTAAGTACTTGTTTTTCTTTAGGATCAAGAGAGACAAGACCCTCCATAGATTGTTGAGCATTCCCTGAAGCCTTTCTTAAAATTGATTGAATACGCGCGTAGGTGTATTGAATAAATGGCCCTGTATTTCCTTGAAAATCTACACTCTCTTCTGGATTAAATAAGATGCGTTTTTTTGGATCCACCTTTAAAATATAATATTTTAAAGCCCCAAGACCTATGGTGGAGTAAAGGGTTTGTTTTTCTTGAATAGTAAAATCATCAATCTTACCCAGAGACTCAGAAATACTGCAGGCAGTAGCAGTCATGTCTTTTATTAAATCATCTGCATCAACTACCGTACCTTCTCTAGATTTCATTTTACCCCCTGGTAAATCAACCATGCCATAACTTAGGTGAAATAAATTTTTCGCCCACCCAAATCCTAATTTCTGTAGTATTAGAAATAGTACCTGAAAATGATAATCCTGCTCATTTCCAACGGTGTAAATCATACCGTTTATATCTGGGTAATCTTTAACACGCTGTATGGCAGTTCCTATATCTTGAGTCATGTAAACAGCAGTACCGTCTGCCCGTAAAACAATTTTTCTGTCTAGTCCCTTATCGGTAAGATCACACCAAATAGAGCCGTCTGGGTCTTTCACAAAGACCCCACTAGAGAGGCCTTCTTGGATAAATTCTTTCCCTAGTAAATAGGTGTTGCTCTCGTAGTAATTTTTATCAAAATCTACGCCTATATCTGTGTAGGTTTGATTAAAACCATCATAGACCCAACCATTCATAGTTTCCCATAGTGAAACCACCTCTTTGTCTCCAGCCTCCCACTGCAGTAACATTTGCTGCGCCTGCAGAATTATAGGGGCTTGCTTTTTTGCATCTTCTTCTGAAACCCCTTGGGCTATTAAATCAGCGATTTCTTTTTTATACTCTTTATCAAAACGCACATAGTAGTCTCCCACTAATTTATCACCCTTTTTTCCTGATGCTTGAGGAGTTTCTCCCTTACCGTATCGTTGCCAAGCTAGCATACTTTTACAAATATGAATACCTCGATCGTTTATAATTTGTGTTTTGTAAACTTTTTTACCGCTGGCTTTCACTATCTGCGCTACACTATATCCCAACAATACATTGCGTACATGCCCTAAATGAAGTGGCTTGTTTGTATTTGGAGAGGCAAACTCTACCATCATAGCATCATTACCGGGGGCTAGGGTGCCAAAAGTATTCCAAGTAGGTGTGCTTCTGAAAAAATCTAAATAATACTCATCACTTATAACGATGTTTAAAAACCCTTTTACAACATTAAAACCTCTTACATGAGCTACATGTTCTTGTAAATAGCCACCAATTGCCTGGCCAATTGCTACAGGGTTTCCCTTGACAACTCGCAACATAGGAAACACCACTACAGTAATATCACCCACAAACTCTTTACGAGTGGCTTGAAACTCTACGGTTTCTAGGCTGGTATTATAAAGACTTTTGATAGCATCTTTAACTTTCTGACTAAGGATATCTTGTAGGGTCATGGATTTATTTTAAAGGTGTAAAGATAGTTTTTTTAAGGCTTTTTTGGTACAGTTATTTGTTTCTTTAAAATGGGCGTAGTCATACCTCAATAAATTAGAAAAACAGGTGTCATTAACAGAAGAAATGATGTTGTATAAGATTGAGGCTGCTAAAGTCTTTTTTTAAGCTCTTGGTTTGTTATTTTTGTACTGCGTTAAAACAAGACGAAGTTAATAGCAACTATTTCAACTAGATTAAAATCAAAATTATATGCTGGTAAACGTTTCTTACAACAACAAACAAATAGACAATAAGATTGACCAGCAAGTTGGAAAACCCTATTCTCTACCAGAGCGTTTTAAGCTCAAAGGTATTGGGTCACCTAAGCTTATTATCACTCAAACAAGTCTGCAAATTCACAACCTACTGATTTTAGACAATAACAGAAATCAGTGCAATATAGAGATGCGACCCAATGGCATTATTGTTGGTTTTAGATCACTGCTAGAGAGCTATGCACTGGTTATCCCCTACCATAAACTAGTATTGTACAAAGGGAAGGCAGAAGAGTATTCTATCTACAAAGACAACTATTTTATTAAAATACAGGCGCGCGCAAAAGACAAAGACATTCATCGCTTTGTGCAAAAAGTACTAAAAGCAAAAACACACTTAAGTGGCCATAGAATAGAAGATATATAACAACTAAGGCTTGTTTTTTATGGCAAGACCTGTCACAACTCCCACAAGAGCTAAACCTATCATACCAAAGAGTTGGTTTACAGGTGTTTTTTGAGGCTGAAAAAAGAAGTATATTCCAAAACAAAAAACAACAATGCCCCCAAGAAGTAGCACCCACTTTAATACCTTCATTTTATCGAATTTTTAAAGCATGAAGATACTATTTTTTGAAAAACAATTTCAAAACAGGACTGTTCTTATTACCAGATATACTAAAACTTAAACTCACGTTAATACCCTAATAAGGCTTTATCCTTTAAGAAGTACTGCGTATCTTTAAAAAAAACAACTGATTTGAAAATATTACTTACAGGAGCAAACGGATACATAGGCATGCGCTTACTCCCGCTATTATTAGACCAAGGGCACCAGGTGGTTTGTTCTGTAAGAGATCCTAATAGGTTGTCTATTTCTGAAGATTTAAAAAAACAAATTGAAATAGTAGTTATTGACTTTCTGCAAGAGGTAAAACCAGATGCGCTACCAAAAGACATAGACGCGGCCTACTATTTAATTCACTCTATGAGCTCCTCTACAAGTGATTTTGATGAAAAAGAAGAACGCGCTGTAAAAAACTTTAACACCTACCTGGAGCCAACAAATTGCAAGCAAGTAATTTATGTTGGTGGTATTGCCAATGAGCAAAGTCTTTCCAAACATCTTTGGTCTCGCAAAAATGTAGAAAATATTTTATACCAAGGTAGTGCTGCAGTAACGGTTTTACGAGCAGCAATAATTGTAGGTAGTGGTAGCGCCTCTTTTGAAATCATTAGAGATTTGTGTGAAAAACTACCTTTAATGGTAACCCCTCGTTGGGTTAAAACAAAGTGTCAACCCATAGCCATAAGAGATGTACTTAATTACCTTACAGGTGTACTTGGCAACAAAGAGTGTTACAATGAAAGTTTTGATATTGGCGGGCCTGATGTGCTGAGTTACAGAGAAATGATGGAGGGATATGCCCGTTTTAGAAAATTAAACTTAACCATTATCACCTTACCCTTTTTGTCTCCCAAAATATCAAGCTACTGGCTTTACTTTGTTACCTCAACCTCCTACAAGCTAGCCCTTAATCTAGTAGACAGTATGCGCATAGAGGTAATAACAAGTGATACTAGACTTAAAGATATTTTAAAAATTGAATCTATCTCATACCAAAAAGCCATAGAATTAGCTTTTAAAAAAATAAAACAAAACCAAGTGGTCTCAAGCTGGAAAGACTCTATGATTAGTGGCCGTTTTAGAAATGATCTTAAAAAATATATAGAAGTACCGGTAAATGGTTGCGTGAAAGACAAACAAAGCATCGTACTTCAAAATCCAAAAAAGGCACTAGACAATATATGGTCCATAGGTGGTAAGCGTGGTTGGTATTACGCAAACTGGCTATGGCGTTTAAGAGGAGGGGTAGATAAACTATTTGGTGGTGTTGGTCTTCGAAGAGGAAGAACCAATTCAAATACCATCAATGAAGGAGACGCCCTTGATTTTTGGCGCGTAATCTTGGCAGATAAAACCCAAAAAAGATTGCTACTTTTTGCCGAGATGAGAGTGCCGGGAGAAGCCTGGCTAGAATTTAAAATAGATAAAGACAATGTATTGCATCAAACAGCAACTTTTAGGCCAAAGGGCCTACTAGGTAGAGCCTATTGGTATATCATGTTGCCGTTTCATTATTTTATTTTTGATGGCATGATAAAGCGCATTGCACAGCAGTAACAGGCTTATGCCTTTGTCAAGGCCTTAGGTAAAAATACCTCAGCCATCATACACCTAGCGCTTCCTCCACCACAGGTTTCTATGGTTGTTAAATCACTGCTTAAAATCTTACAATGCTTTTGAATTGCCTTTACCTGATCACTTCTTAGGCTGGAGCGAGCTGCCTCACTCATAATCATATATTTTTGATTATCTGCCCCCAGGACCTGTAGCATATTTCCTGCAAATTGATGCATCTGAGCCTCTGTAATTGCTATGACCTCTTTCTTGGTTTCTTTAAAATGCTTAAGCACTTGTTTCTTTTCATGCTTATCATCAATGGTGTCTAGACAAATAACCACAAAATTCTCGGCCAAGGCCATCATAACATTGGTGTGGTAAATAGGCTTACGTTGGTCATAGACAGTTTGATTTGCCGTGAAAATTACAGGGTCCATCTCAAAATCTTCACAAAACTCTACGATAAGCTCCTCGTGGGCTCTCTGGGAGATGGCACAATATGCCTTCCCGTTTTTACGGTCCAATAATAAACTACCGGTTCCTTCTAAGAAATATCCTTGCTCCTCTGCCTGGGTATAATCCATGAAGCCTTCTACAACAAACCCTTCTTTTTCTAGTCTAGTGATAATCTCCTCACGTCTTTCACGACGTCTATTTTGAGCAAACATAGGGTATAGGGCAACCGTACCGTTTTGATGAAAGCTAACCCAGTTGTTTGGGAAAATAGAATCTGGGGTGTCCAGACCCATGATATCGTCTTCAACAATTACCTCCACACCTACACCACTTAGTTTTGTTACAAAAGTGTCAAATTCTTGCTGGGCCTTTGCATTAATTTCTGAGTATTTTAAATCAAGATCTTCTTGAAAATAATTATTCACCTTGGTTTGTTCATTCATTCTAAATGCAACAGGGCGAATCATTAATATGGTGTTGGTAATTTGCTTCATTGGTATAAATACGTGAAAATATAAAGCGCAAAGGTACTCTTTTAGTAGTATCAATTACAATCTTTAAAACAGCTTTCTCTTGTATCATATTAAATTAAAAAATAATTTCCAGCACCACACTAAGGGCCTTGCATAAATTATAGAGATGCTTTAGTAATTTAGTTTACATTTTAAAATTTTTTACATACATTGATACTATATAAAACATAATGAGTGCCTATTAATTTAAACCTTATGAATAAATATCTAATGTTTTTTATTTTTTGTCTAGCGGGCTTTACCCAACTACATGCCCAACAATGGCTTACTAGTTTCCAGGAGGCTAAGGAGTTGTCTGCAGCACAAGAAAAAACAATACTACTGGTCTTTCAAGGGAGCGACTGGTGCGCTCCGTGTATTAAATTAAACAGAGATATATTTGAGACAGCACACTTTTTAACCTATGCAAAAGATCATTTTATAATGCTACAAGCAGATTTTCCAAGACGTAAAAAAAATGCCTTAAGCCCAGAATTACAAACCCACAACAATGCCTTGGCAGAACAATATAATAAAGGGGGTATTTTTCCTTTTGTTGTTGTATTAAACAAAGATGGCCGAGTTTTAGGACAAACGAGCTATTCCAAAAAAACCCCTCAAGAGTATATTGTTGAACTAGAAGGTTTCATTAAGTAAATCATACCACCATGCTCAAATTTTTAAGCCTTATATGTATTTGTTTTTGTTTGTCTGGTGCAACAAGCCAGAACATCTACAAACAAAAAACATACCTTATGGGCAGTGATTTTGAAATCACTGTGGTTGCTAAAACCCAACTAGAGGCAGACAAGCAAATTGGTATGGCCATCGCTGAAATAAGCAGAATTGAAGCGTTAATTTCTTCTTGGAAGACTACCTCAGAAACATCCAATATTAATAAAAATGCGGGCGTGAGTCCCGTTAAAGTTTCTAAGGAACTTTTTAGCCTTATCCAAAGAGCTCTACAAATTAGCGATCTTACAGACGGAGCTTTTGATATATCCTATGCATCTATGGACAGGTTATGGAAATATGATGGAAGTATGACCCAAATGCCATCCAAAGAAGCTATTAAAAAATCTGTAGCAAAGGTGGGCTATAAGGATATAGTTGTGGACCCTAAAAACAGTACTGTTTTTCTAAAAAACAAAGGAATGAAACTTGGTTTTGGCGCCATTGGTAAAGGGTATGCTGCAGACAAGGCAAAAAAATTACTTATTTCAAATGGGGTTTCTGGAGGTATTATTAATGCCTCTGGTGATATCAACTCCTGGGGCAGTAAACCAAGCGGGAGCTTATGGCAAGTTGCAATTACCAACCCTCTTAACAAAAATAAAGCCTTTGCTATGTTACCCATTAAAGATGCGGTAGTTACAAGTGGAAATTATGAAAAATATGTTACTTTTAACTCTAGAAGGTATTCTCATATTATAGACCCTAGAACCGGATATCCTTCCCAAGGAATTATAAGTGTTACTGTATTTGCTCCAAAGGCAGAGCTAGCAGATGCCTTGGCAACCTCGGTTTTTGTAATGGGAGTAGAAACTGGAATAGACAGAATTAATCAACTAAAAACAATTGAGTGTATTATCATTACAGATACAGGTACTATTATCACATCAAACAACCTTACTTTAAAAACCCAAGAATGAAAAAACTACTTATACTACTTATAGCCCTTGGGTTTTTATCTTCTTGCGCTGTGGTAAAAGAATATGAGAAAGTAAACATCAATGATCCAGATATGGCCTTGGGTGATAAAACTATAAAACGTTTTGAAACAAGTGCCCAAGCCTACAGAGAAGCAGCCTCTGGTGCTAATGGAGGAAAAACTGGCGGTGGTTGCGGGTGCAACTAACAAAAAAAATATTTAGGTAAACAACAAATAATCATACTCTTGAAAAAAACCCTTTTACTCATACTTTGCTTTACCACGCTAATGGCATACAGCCAGGACACTATCGTTAGCTATAAAAAAAGAGTCTTAGAATCTGTAGAGGTTGATTTGCTTGCAAGTTATTATAGCCAAGACGGTGATAACGCAGCGGTAACTGGCGGGATAGGAACAGAAGAACTTACGGATTTGGCATCCAGCATTGTTGTATCCATACCGCTTAATGATGATGCTATTTTAAAAATAGACGCTAATGTAAGCGCCTACACCTCTGCCTCTTCAAGTAATGTTGATGCTTTTGACACTGAAGGTCAAGCAGCAGATCCTTTTCTAGCCTCTTCTGGAGCCTCTGGGAGCGATCAATGGGTAAACGGTGTGATAGCATACAGCCATAGTAGCGATGACAGAAATAACATATGGGGCGCTAATGTTTCTGTATCTAAAGAGTATGATTATTCCTCGATAGGCTTTGGTGGAAATTACACGC
>Ga0209193_1000597_pt1 | contig 22588 bp, 28 predicted proteins | sample COGITO_mtgs_1003_FD_185515 | JGI IMG/M metagenome (GOLD analysis project Ga0209193, IMG submission 185515) | Pelagic marine microbial communities from North Sea - COGITO_mtgs_100330 (SPAdes) (version 2) | ecosystem: Environmental > Aquatic > Marine > Epipelagic ...
AAGCGGAAATACTATAGCTCATATAACAACTAATGCTAGTGATGTTACGATAGGCGCTAGCAATAATGCGGCATTAGGTGTTTATGGTTATGTGGCTATAGTAGGTAATAAAACTAGTGGAAATTATGCCTTACTAAACGGGGGCAAGTCTTGTTTATCTGGTGATGTTTGCGCTTGCTCTAATATTGTTGCTGCTTCGAATATAACAGGTACTGTTTTATGTGGCACATCATGTGTTTGTACTGTAGGCGTGCATTGTACTTCTGACGAAAGGTTAAAGAAAGATATTACTAATTACAGACCTATTGGAGGTTTAGCTTGTAGTGTTATGTCTTTAAGAGCTGTTGAGTATAAGTGGAAAGACTCTGCAAAATCACAAAAGTGCAATATAGGTTTTATAGCTCAAGAAGTGGAAAAAGTTATACCTTCTGCTGTTAGTTGTTCTCCTGAAATTTCAGATGGTTTAAAGGATAAAAGAGCTATTGACCATGGGCCGATTCTTGCTACGCTTTTAGAGCTTTCTAAAGAGCATCAAATAAAAATAGAAAAGTTAGAAAAAGAAGTCAAAAATCTTAAAAAACTTGTTTAAAATGCCTTTTTCTTTTTTATAATATAATACTTAATATATTATGGATAACATTCAAATCACGTTTACATTGAACGAAGCTCAGGTTCTAACTCAACTTATTGACGCAGCTATTAAGTCTCAAGGTCTAGGAGCTGCAGAAGCTGGCGTTTTTTTAACTAAGAAAATTCAACAAGCTTTTCAAGAAGCTGGAGGAGATGGTGCTGTTTTAGGTAGTCAAGGAAGCGATGGCACTGATGGTGCTAGCGGTGATGCTTCAGGGCCAATTACAGCATTCCCTTCAAGTGGTCCAAGTGGTCCAACTGGACCATAACATTTAAAAATAAAATCAATTAAAGCGTAGGAAATATTTTTTCTGCGCTTTTTTTATTTATTTCTTTATAATGCCAGCTATGATTTTTCTTAAATGTTTTATAGGGGTGTAAACATAAGTATGGAAAATGAATTATTTGCACTGGAGGCGAAAAAAATAATAGAAGGTATGATTGGTTCATACGGTTGGTTTATTTTAGTTGGTTTTGCTGCTGTATTTTTAAAAGAAAGTTTAAATAAAGCTGTTGAGGGTTTTGTAATTTTTATGGGGAAAGATTTTCAAAATGATGATGTTATATATATTAGTGGTAGGCAAGCTCGTATAGTGCGGGTGGGGCTTTTTAAGACTATTTTTTATATGACAGATCGTAAAACTAAAATGGTTGTGCCTAATGATAGGCTTAAGACGTTAATTGTTGAAAAACTGCTGCCTCAAAATAGAGATCTTGCATATTTATTTAAAGGCAGCGAAGCTGGGTATCGTGATCAAAAGGAAAAAGTTAAAAAAGAAGAGTAATTCTTAATTGTGTAAAGTTTACGAACAGCTAGTTATGTTTTAATATTTTATTTATATTTATTGATTAATAGTGTAATATATATTGTTGACATGGGCAAAATTACTAGAAATAGAGTTATATATGCAGGCACAGATGTTTTAATATCTGATTCGCCTAGTTGGGAAAGTCAGACTAACTTTTCTAATTTAAAACTACTAAAAAGAATTCAGTCTAGTTCTATTTCTATTTCTAATCCTGTTTCTAGATCAAGACAAGTAGGTAGTTCTGATTACGCTTTCCAAAAATACACAGAATCCCCTCAAATAGAAGTAGGTTTAAGTTATTATTTAAGTGATAATTCAAATGAAGTATTATTAGGGCTAATATCTGATTCTAGTTCTGGTATATTTTCTAATTTTGCTGAAGCTGGTGGTGATAAAAATTTATATTTCGTTTTGACTGATGATGAAGCGCAGGATGCAGACTCTATAACTGATGCTGTAGGTCTTGATATATTTGCTGTAGGTAATGCTTTTTTAAATAATTATTCTTTAAGTGCTCAAGTTGGAGACTTACCTTCTGTTAGTTTATCTTTCGATTGCGTTAATATGACTTTTGATAATTATTCTGGTTTTGGAATTAATGGTAGCCAAGTACCGGCCATAAATTTACCTCAAGGGACTAAATCGACAGAAAAATATTTATTAAGCGGTTACAACTTTAATACTAGTAATTATTTATCTAATCAATCTGAAAGAGCTTCAGCTTTACGGCCCGGAGATATAAATTTAGAATTGCAGCAACCTATTATGGGAGGTGTAAGGTATTCTGGTGAAGCTCCAGCTAATATAACTTCTATGCAAATTAGTTTGCCTGTATCTAGAAAAGATTTGGTTGGATTTGGTAGTAATTTTCCTTATGATAAAAGGATTATTTTTCCAATAGTTGGAACTGTTGGTTTTGAAGGATCAATTGATGAGCCTGTAACTGGTGACTTTAGTAAAATATTTGATGATGAAAATGAATATGATTTAGTTTTTAATTTAAAAAACAGTGATGGCTCTACAGGTTTTAGAGTTGAAATAGATAATGCTAGAGTTGAGTCCCAATCTTTTTCTCAGTCTGTTGGTGGAGATATGACTTTTTCTTCTGAATTTTCTTTTTCTGTTAGCGCTACCGCTGGTTTTAAAGTAAGTGGGTCTTCTTCTCTTTTTGTGGATGATCAAGATGCTATTAATTTTTTAGATACCGTTCAAGAAAAGAATACAACTGTTAGAAGTGGTATAAATACATTTGTAAAAAATTTAAAATCTGACGGTCTTTGGGATAAAATGTCAGGCGTCTACCCTTTAGTCGGTGAAACATCTTATTATGGGTATAATTTAAAAGATCCAAGAAATTCTGACGATGCATATAGGTTAACTTTTTCAACAGTAGATACTACTTTAGATAATGGGGTTATTTGGTTTACTGCAGAATATGATTATGCAAATACTCATTTTAATCCAAGTGCTAATTTAACTGGAACTCCAGTTCATATATCTGTTTTGAATATTTTAGAGGAAAGCTCTGCTACAGCAGATATAGGTTGTATAGAAACAAGTATAACCTCTTACCCTAGATTAGCTTTATTGTTGGATTTTTTAGGGGGAGGTTATACCAATGATGCTTCATTTCAGTTTTATAACCCTGATGCTGAAGAGTCTAATGCTGTTGTTAGAGAAGTTAACAGTAAAGCTTTTTATATAGCTAGTAGGTCTAGTAGTAGTTCTGCGTTTTTATCTTTATTTAATACTAGTGAAGTCCCTACAAAAACAAATACTTCGACTTTTTCTGAAGGATCTTCTTCTGCTCCAAATTTAGATATTTTTATAGGGGCTGCTAATATAGCTGGCTCCCCACAAGGAAACGTTAATGTTAATAGGCAGTATGGATTCTTATCAATTGGAGATGGTTTAAGTTCTAGTGAATCTGTAGCTTTATACAATTCTGTAAAAACTTTGCATTCTGATATAGGTAGAGATTTTGGAATCTTTAGCTAAAATCGACATCTACATTTTTAGAGTTTATTGTGGGAGATTTATCTTTTAAATGTTTTTTTCCTGTTCTTTTTTCGTAATTGTCAAAATGTTTTCTTTTGACTGGGTCTTCTCCTCCGTTAGAAGCAGCTCTTCTTTCTGATAATTCATTCGAATAATCAAGAAGATCTCCATAAGTTCCTTTCATATCTCTAGTTTTAGTGACAAATCTATTATTATCAAAAGGATCTACAGTTTTAGCGTTTCCTATGTTAACTTGAGGTAGATCATAAATTCTTTCCCAAAAATCTTCCTTTCCATTTTCTCCTTTATAGGGCTGATAGTCTTTCATAGGCATTTCAACTTCTACAATTTCATTAGTGTCAATATTTCTAAACTTATAAATCATATATTCATTATACATTTATATTAAAAAAATTAAAGCGCAGTTTTATCTGCGCTTTTTTAGTTTATTTTATGTAACTTCTATTGGTTTTTGTTTATCCACCTTTTTAGGAATATGGAGCCGTAAAAGACCGTTCTCCATTTTCGCTTTCATGTATGAAAGATCGTATTCGGAGCCTTCATAATAGTGAGGGTAGTCTTGCAGGTCTACATTAAAATTATCTCTTTCTTTAATTTTAACATTGATTACTTTTTTAGCTTCACACGTAAACACCTTTACATCTTCTTTAGGTGTGCCGGGAAGTTCGAATTTAAGAACCAGTTCTTTTGCGTTTGGTTCATATGTATATCTGATTGTTTTATGATTGTACCACATATTTACATTCCTTTTAGCATTTTGTGTGCCAACTTTTTGTACGTTTTTTGGTAATAAAAACAATTTTCTTCTTTTAGTCTGGCTCATAATGTCTCAATAGCTTTTAGTATTGTGTCAGTTGTGTTCTCGTAAGTGAATTTTTTCTGTAATTCTAGACCTTTTGTATTTTTTGTTTTAGCTTTTTCAGCGCTACTTGAAATAGCTTCTTCCATTTCTTCGTCTGTTATATCGAAGAAGTCTCCTTGGCTAAAATGATTACCTTTCCTGAAAAACATTCCGTCTTCGCAGTTTTTTACTGAAGAAGGTTCAATTAAAATACTGTTTTCTTTTGTTGCCCAGTCTTTATGAGCTGTAGCGTTTAAAACTACACTCCATTTACCTAAAGCAGTTGCATTGAATGAAGGGAGGTTCCATCCTTCTCCACCACTTAATCCTCCTAAATCTATATCAATACTATTTAAAAAATCATTCACTTCACTGTTTGTTTGCATATAGGGCACAAAGTTTATATTGTTGTAAGTTTTGCCCTGAAGTATTTTAAAAATTTCATGCTGGAAAGAAGCTTTATCTAGAAAAGGATTTGTTATTGCGCAGGAAAGTTGGTATTTTGGTTGGTTTCCGAAAATTTTCAACCAAGTTTTAATAATTCTAGAAGTGTTTTTTCTTTGTTCGAATTTACCCATTAATCCAAAGTGAATTTTTTCAGGTAGATATTCTTTATCTTTTATGTGAAAGTCTTCATCAAAGCCTAAAGGCACAAAATGTACATTTGGAATTCCATTAAGTTCGAAATTATTTTTTGTGTAGTTTGAAGAAGTGAAAATGCAGTCTTGCGTTTTAAGTAAATTTGATTCTATTTTAGTTGTTTCAGATGTTTCATGAAAAGTGAAAAGAGCTTGTTTTTTTGTAAGTCTGGTTTCGCACCCGTTTACATGCCATAGTTTTAAGCAGGGCAAATCTTTTTTTATTTTTTCATACCTTTTGTTTGTAGCATCTTGCAGGTATTCAAGGAATTTTGGATTAGCTTTATCGAAAGCTTGAATTTCTGTTTTATTACCAATTGGAAATAAGCATAAATCAATGTTTTTTTTGTATAGCTCTTTTAAAATATTAACAGAGACATTGCCGAAAGATAAAGCATTAATTGGTGCGTTAACTAATAGTTTCATATTTTGTTTTAACGTTTTTTGATATTTTTTTCAAAGCTGCATTGTGTATGTTTATGCATCCTTGTATACTTAAATTCATTTTTTTACTTATTTTTCTCCAAGGCGTTAATTTATTTAAGCCTGAATATCTCATTCGGAATATTTTTTTAACTCTAGTGTCTGGGTAAGTTTCGAGCTCTTTGTCAAAAAAAGATAGAACTTCTTCTTCTAGCTTGGTGTTATTTTCACATTTGTTTACTTTTATTTTGTCTAAAGATAATTTAGACTCGTCCATTTCTACGTATTTATTGTTTTTTTTGTTTTTGTTTGTGGCGTTTAAACATTTCCATTTAGCTTCGTTCCCTAAAAATGTAGAAAATTTTGCACCTCTATCTTTGTCGTACCTTAAAGCAGAATTGTAAATAGCTATTGCTTTGTCATTTATAATATCATCTCTTAGAGATGGGTACGGGCAACGCTTCATGTAAGAATTAACAATGTCTAAATATATGCCTGAATGTCTGTAGATTAACTCTTCTAAACATTGATTAGTATTTTGATTTTGTTTTATTTTGTTAACTAAATCTATATCACTTAAATTTTCCATATAAAGACCAACCATTTTCGCGGAAAAGTTCTGCTACATGTCGGGTGCAAGTCTTTTTTTCATCACTAAAGTTTTTCCATTTTAATTTATAGTCAGAAAGTTTTTCGACTATTGGATCATTAGCTTTTTCTTCTAAGTTGGCGGGTTCTATGCCACACCTAGAAACATGAATAACATAACCTCCTAAGTTTTTTATCCATTGTATTTCGTTTTTGTACCTAACATCTGGTATGATAGTTATTATATTGTTTTTAATGTTAGTTTCTACTCTTTTTTGTATTTTTTTAACCCAAAAATCTTTATCTATATTATTCCTACAAACGTCAGTTCCATACGCTACTAGTAAAGGTCGTATTATGTTTTTCTCCTCTGTTTTCTCAGTAAAAGCAGAAATGTTTAATTTTTCTTTTAAGAATCCATCTAAGTCTATCTTAACTGCCGAAGCGAACGATATTTTCGCTGCTATAGTGCCATTTTTCTCAAGTTTTTTATGGATGTATTTAGCTAAGGTATCTTTTCCTGATCTTGCTACGCCAGCGATACCAAAAACTATTGGAGCTTTAGCTATCACAATTTTTCTTCTTTTTATTGTTTTGAAGTCATGAGTAATCATAAGTATTTTTACCTAACCTTAAGGTCTTAACAAATTTCTTATGACTGTCATAAGATTTTTTTTATGAATAACTTAAGATGGTTAATATCTTCTCTACGTTCAGATATTAAGAAGGACTGTTATCTTTGTCAAGATAAAAATCCCTCAGATCAAAAAGTTTTTTTGAGAGCGTGAAAAAACCACAATCAGCAAGGATTTCAGGAGTAGAAAAAATTTCTATTTCTAAAGAATCGGAGGTTATCTTATCAACACTTACGATAAAAGACAGTTCTGTTTTCTCTCCGTACTCTTTAAGAATACTACGAACACCTAAAGATGCCGCTTCTTCTGCAGATGAAGCTAGTACGATAGTTTCTGTGTCAGAGCATTGAACCCTATAAAAAAAATCTTGACTTTTCGAGTTTCGAAACATACAATTAGTAAAACATATATTATGTTAGAGGTCAATAAAAAAGTATTATGGATATCAGATTTTGATTTAGATACTGCTCCGGGTGGAGCTCAAAGAAGTGATTTTCTTATTATAGAAAAAGCTAAGCTATTAGGTATATCTATAAAGAAAACTAATAAAGATAATATCTTAGATATTGAAAATTTTAATGCTTTCGACATGATTGTAACTTCTAACGTTACTGTTATCTTAAATGAAAACCCTCAGTTATTGGATAATATCTCTTCTCACAAGAATCACGTAAGGTTAGAACACGATTCTAATGAGCATATATCTCCAGAACAAAGAGAAAAACTTTTCTCTAACTGCAGTAAAACAATATTTTTGTCTGAATACCAACATAGCTTTTTTAAGGGATTATATGGAGATATTTTCAAGAATGTTGAAATAATTTACGACCCTATAAATAGTAAAAAGTTTAAAGACGAAGGTCTTGAAAGAGAAGATAAAATACTTTTTGCAGGATACATGCATGAACTAAAAGGTGTAGATCATTTTTTTGAATATGCTTTAGATAACCCAGATAAAGATTTTGTTATAGCAGGCTTTACAAGCTCAAAAATATACCACATATTAGCTCAAAAGATTAAAAATATTGAATATTTAGGGAAAGTCAATCATGACAAAATGCCAGAAATTTTCAACAAGTATAAGGCAATGTTTTATTCGCCGCTAGTACGTGAACCATTCTGCAGATCAGTAGCAGAAGCCGTTTTATGCGGAATGGATATACTGACTGACCGACAAGATAAAATAGGCAGCTTGCAAGAAATAAAAAAAGTAGGAATAGAAGAGTTTCGCAATAAATGCAATGACGCAGTTAACGAATTCTGGAAGGAGGTATTATGAGTGATATATCTGTTGTTTTAAACTGTTTTAAAAGGCCTCAATATTTAGAAGAACAGTACAAGGCTTTAGAAGCTCAAACGATTCAACCTAAAAATATTTTTATTTGGCAAAACAAAGGCGATTTAGAAAATTTTAAACCTATAAACGAATATGTCGCATCTAATTGCGCATCATCAATATCGAATTGCAATTTTGGAGTTTGGGCGAGATTTGCTTACGCCTTAAATTGTAGAACAAAATATGTCTGTGTTTTTGATGACGACACCATACCGGGATCTAAGTGGCTGGAAAATTGTTACAACACCATTCAAGAGCATGAAGGATTACTTGGAACTATTGGAGTTATATTTAAAGATTTAAACTATCACGGGTATCATAGATTTGGATGGGACAATCCAAACGACAAAACAGAAAAAGTTGATATAGTAGGTCATAGTTGGTTCTTTAAACGTGAATGGCTGGGCGCTTATTGGAGAGAAGCTACATTACCTTTACATTACTTATCTGGAGAAGATGTACATTTTTCCTATTCAATACAAAAATATTTAAATCTTAACACTTATGTTCCTCCCCACCCAATTAAAGATCCTGAAATGTGGGGCTCCAAACCCGGTTTAGGATGGAAATACGGAGTAGATAATGTTGGAATTTCTTGTAATTTTCACGGAACTCATTTTGGAAAAAACTTACAGCATTATAAGAAAAAAGGTTTTAAATTTATGGAGAATTTATGAATATATTAGCGGTTTATGGAACCAGACCAGAATACCTAAAAATAAAACCTTTGTTGGAGAAATCTAACAACACAATTAAAAGTTGCCACATACAACAGCATACAAATATCATTAACTTTGGAAACCCTGATTACGAAATATTAATAGAACCAAAATGCAACAGCAGGATCAATAATGTATTTAGTGAAATCTTTAATAAAACAGAAAGCATATATCGTAATTTCGATAGTATATTAGTGCAAGGAGATACTGCAACTGTAGCAGCTTCAGCTATATCAGCTTTTAACTTAAAAAAAAGATTAATATATTTAGAATCAGGATTAAGAACGCACGACCTTAAAAACCCTTTTCCAGAAGAAGGATACAGACAAATGGTCTCCAGAATAGCTGATATAAACTTATGCCCAACCCACTATTCCGCTTCTAATTTAAAAAAAGAAAAAGTAAAAGGTGAAATATATGTTGTAGGCAATACAGTATTAGATAATATAAAAAAATACAAAAAAGAAACTTCTTATGGTAATACATGTTTAGTCACATTACATAGAAACGAAAACTTAAACATATTGCATGAATGGCTAAAAGAGATAGAGAGGTTCGCATCTATTAATAAAGATTTAAAATTTCTTTTTCCAGCTCATCCAAACCCAATAATACTAAAAGCTTGCAAAGACCTTAAACATATAAATATTTTAGAGCCTTTAGAACATGAAGACCTATTAAACGTTTTAAAAAAATGTAAATTTGTTATAACAGACTCAGGAGGAATCCAAGAAGAAGCTAGTTTTTTAAACAAAAAAATAATTGTTTGCAGAAAAAACACCGAAAGACCAGAAGGTATTGAAACAGGCCATATTCAAATATGCAAAAACCCTAATGAGCTTTACTACAGAATTGAAAACATGAATAGTAATTTTATCATTAATACAGTATGCCCCTACGGAGACGGTTATACTAGTGATAAGATTTTAGGTATCTTAAAAAGAAATGAGTAAATGTGTTTATATTACAGGATGCTTTGGATTCATGGGTTCTTACGTAACAAGATTAGCCCTTGAAAAAGGCTACTACGTAAGAGGTATAGATAAATGCACCTACGCATCAAGAAAAGAACCTTTGTTAAAAGAATTCTCAGATTATAAAAACTTTTACTTCGAACAAAAAGACATCTGTAATATTAATTCTCTTTTTGATTGTGATTATTTCGTCAATACAGCTGCTGAAACTCATGTAGGAAATAGCATTATAGAAAGTAATACTTTTATGCATTCGAATGTAGACGGTGTCTATTCTATACTGCAAGCTTTCAAAAATTATAAAGTAGAAGGAAACAAAAGACCTATATTTTTTCATTTTAGCACAGATGAAGTTTATGGTGATATTAATGACGGTAGTTTTAAAGAAACAGACATCTTAAAACCAAGCAACCCATATTCAGCAACAAAAGCTGCTGGAGATATGCTAATAAAAGCGTGGCACAGAACTTATAACATTGACTATATTTTGCTAAGACCCTCAAATAATTACGGAATAGGACAATACATAGAAAAACTCATACCTAAAAGCGTAAAATATTTAAATTTAGGAAGAAAAATTCCTATACATAATAATGGATCTCCAGTTAGAGGATGGTTACACGCTGCAGATACAGCTTCAGCCGTAATACATTTAATCGAAAAAAATATAAAAAATGAGATTTACAACATCTCAGGTAACTATTACGACACTAATCTTAATGTAAGTAAAAAAATAATTAAAAATTTTAACGGAGACGATGAATACAAAAAGTACTTAGATTTTTCATATTCGCGCAAAGGTCAAGATGTTAGATATAGCGTTGACGATTCAAAACTAAAAGCTACAGGATGGGTTCCTGTCAAAAGATTTGATGAAGAGCTACCCTCAATAATCAATTTTTACAAAGATAATTACATATGGTAAAAGACTTCACAGAAGAATTTAATAAATTGCTTAAACTAGTTAAAAGCGACGAATCTTTTTGTTTTACTAGGTTTTCTGATGGGGAAATAACCATATTAAGAAATAAACCTGTAGTTTTAGCGGATAATTATTTTATTCAAGGTGATTTGCACGGAGAAAGCAAAAACTTTGTACCAAAAGGAACTTACAATAAAGAAGAGCAAAAAGAATTTTTTCCAAAAAAACACGCTTTCTTTCACAGAAGACTCCTAGAGTCTTTCCTGTTTAAAAAACATAATTACTTTAAAGGCATACCCGCTCAAAACTGTTTAGACAATGGAGATTCTTGGAAATTTTGTGTAGACATGCATGGCGAAGATGATCTAAAACATTTGAGTTTTGCAAATGTCATGATAAACAACAATTATAAAAGGTTTATCAATGAAATGCTGCCATGTTTCTCTTCTAAAAAAATAGTTCTAATAGCTAACGAAAATAGCGACTTAACAGCAACTAAAGTAGAAAAATTCTTTCCTATAGGGAATAACTGCATGATACACAATTATCACCTAATAGATGAAATAAAAGAATGGATTCAAGAAAATGATATAAAAAACCATTTGTTTTTATTTTCTGCCTCATCTTTAAGCAACTTATTAGGATACGAGCTTTATAAAAATTTCGACAACAATCAATATTTAGATATAGGCTCATCTCTAGGGCCAATTTTACAACTTAAAGGATGGCAGGGAAGCAGACATTACTTAAATTTATTTTGGAGCAACCCTACAAACCCACCTGAACAAGAAATAGACATATGGAACTAACATTAGTTAACTGCGACACAATTTTCTGGATAAACATATTGCAAATCAGAAATAAAGATAAAAAAAATTTTATAGATCAAAAAGAAATAGAACTAGAAGAACATTTCCAATACATGCTAAAACATTCTAATTGCTACAAAGTTTGTATAGCAGATGGTGTTTTTGCTGGTTTCGTAGGTAATGTAAACGGGGATTTACGAATAGGAGTTTCTGATCATTTTAAACGAAAAGGTATTGGCAAATTCATGCTTGAAAATTTTAAACTCTTTAGCAATGTTAAACAGGTGAAAGTAAAAACCGATAACGAAGCTAGCGTAAAACTTTTTGAATCATTTGGTTTTAAAAAGAATTTATACCTCATGAGTAAATGAGAAATCCTTTCGAAATAGTTGAATGGTTTGAAGAATCTATCGCGGAATACACCGGAGCTCCTTACGCTATCGCTTGCGATAGCTGTACTGATGCTATTTTCCTTTGTTGTAAACATTGCGAAGTTCAAGGGTCTACAATAACTATACCTTCTCGAACTTACATTTCGCCACCTCAATCTATTCTTCAAGCTGGAGCTAAAATAGAATTTGAAGATATTGAATGGAGTGGGATTTACCAACTTAAACCTTTTCCAATTTATGATGCAGCTAAAAGACTTACATCTGGAATGTATATATCCGGTTCTTATATGTGCTTATCATTCCATCATAAAAAACCCTTAAAAATAGGTAAAGGCGGAATGATTTTGACAGATGACAAAAAAGCTGTAGAAAATATAAAAAAATTAAGATATGAAGGTAGAACTATAGGTATACCTTTTCAAGATGATGATTTAGGAGACGGAGGTTGGAATATGTATATGACTCCTGAGCAAGCTGCTAGAGGATTAACCTTACTAATGGGCTACCCAAAGCACACAGAAGACCAAGTAGAAGACCCTCCCTACAGAGATTTAAGAACTTTCAACTTATTTAAAACAGTATGATAACCGTAGAAAAAGATAAAAAATATTTAGTTACGGGCGGCTCTGGATTCTTAGGGGAAGAGTTGATTTCCAGACTCCTCGAAAAAGGCGCTCAAATAAGGACCATAGCTAGAAACGAAGGCAACCTAATAAAACTAAAACAGAAGTTCCCCAGTGTAGAGATTTACCCCGGAGATATCAGTTGTCGGTTTTTCACGAAACAGGCATGTGATAAAGTCGAAGGGATTTTTCATTTAGCAGCTTTCAAGCATGTCGGGTTAGCGGAAAAACATACTAAAGAATGCGTGGATTCCAACTTAATAGGCTCGATGAACATACTGCAAGAAAGTTTGGGCGACAAAATAAAATTTGTTATCGGCATTTCAACAGACAAAGCGGCTCAAGTTGCAGGTGTTTACGGGGCCACAAAATTATTGATGGAAAGATTATTCCATCAATATGAAAAAACTAACGCCAACTGTAAATACAGAACAGTTAGATATGGCAATATCCTATACAGTACTGGATCAGTTTTGTGCAAATGGAAGGACTTAATCCAAAACGGAAAAGAAGTTACGATCACAGAGCCGGAAGCAACTAGATTTTTTTGGACCATTCAACAAGCTGTTGACCTAATAGAAGAATGTATGGAAAAAGCGACAGACTCTTCCACTTTTGCCCCCAACATGAAGTCGATGAAAATAAAAAAACTGTTGGAGGCTATGATAAAAAAGTATTCGAATGGTAAGAACATTCCCATCAAAAGTATCGGGCTTCAAGTCGGTGAAAATTTACATGAGGCAATACTAGAGCAGGGTCCTTACTCAAACGAAGTGGAAGAATTTTCCACAGATGAAATTATAGAGTTAATATGACGGATATTACGCTAGCAATAGGAACCTGCGATCTTTACCTTAAGTTCGTTCCCAACTGTATTTATCTAGCAAATAAATACCTTGAGCCTGATATAGAACGATTAATAATCGGAGAGACCGAGCATCTGGACATAAAAAATTATAAATTTATAAATTCGGGAAAACTAGATTGGGGCCAAAGGATGATAAACGGACTCAACTCGGTAAAAACTAAATACGTTTTTTTTATATTAGAGGATTATTATTTATCTCAGAAGCTGACAAAAGAATACTTCGACTGGATGATTAAGTTCATGAACAGAGAAAGGGCAAAAAAACTGATAATAACATCTGTTCCAGATTGGGCTGGATATAAATATAGTGTTAACATTGATACTATAAAAAAAATGCACCCTGAAAGTAATTGGCTGGCATCTATTCAACCAGCTATCTGGGATGTCAAACACCTGATCAACACTATATCCCCAGAAGACTCTCCTTGGGATTTTGAAATTAAAGGAAGTGAAAGATTAAGAAATTTAGAAAACGATCATTACGTAATAAAAGTAGATGAGCCAATTTACTTCAACTTTGTCCGAAAAGGCGGCGTATTAAGCGAAGGAGCAGAAGCCTTTCTAGAGAAAGAGAACTTAAGTCTATTATAAATTATGAAAATAGCAGTAGCCTTGTCAGGATATTTTAACACTATAAGCACCAACGATTTATCAACAGGCGCGAGAACAGTGTTAAGGTTGAGAGATCTCTTCAAAGACCATGATGTCGATTATTATATACATTCATGGGACGAAAAGTTTGAGTCAGAGATTTGCGACTCCTACGAGCCTAAAAAATATATAATTGAACCTCAAATAGACTTCAACGAAGTAGCATTAAAAAATGGAATTAGCCAAGAATGGTTTGATGAAAATTTTGATAGAAAAAATTCTTTATATAGCAGAGCCACCATTCATAACAGTTTATCTTTCCTCTACTCCAGAAGCCAAGCGCTTAAGTTAATAAAGAAAGACGATTACGAATGGGTTTGCGTTATGAGACTTGATCTAGGCCATCGCGGACCAGATGATGTAAACTTTCCTCATAAATTCGACTTTAGTTCAGATAACTCAAAAATATACTCACCTTTTTGGAACCAACTTAATTGCGGCCTCGGAGACATGTGGACAATAACAAATACGCAAGTTGCCAGAGAAATAGAAAATATTTACGACAGAGCCTTGAAATATTACAAACCAAACAGTTCTTACGTAGAAGCAATGACAAAAGGTTGGCCGCTAAGTGAAAAATGTGAATTTAACGAGTATGAGCCTAAGCAATTCAGCAACATCTGCTTGTCGAAAAGAAAAACTAAACTCATGACCTACCCAAGATGGTATGCGATTAATGGTCATTCTATATATAAATATTTTTTTATCGAAGCTGGGCTTTTTGAAAAGATAACTTTTTGCAAATATTTATTGTAAAACGAATAAAATACTAGGATAACAGCCAGAACCTAGTATAATAACTTTAGAGATAGGTTCACTTAGCAAGGAATACGGCTTCGACTACAAAATATGAGGAGTAGCGTGAAAAAACTGATTATATTCGACCTTGATGGGGTCCTTATAGATACGAAGGATACCCACTATATAGCGCTTAATAAGGCTCTTGAGGAAGCTGGGCAGAGTTATGTTATCACAGAGTCGGAGCATATATCAACTTATGACGGACTAAGCACAAGTGAAAAACTTTCAATACTATCAAAAGAAAGATCTTTACCTATATCAAAACACGAATCAATCTGGAATAAGAAACAAGAGATAACTAAAAAAATACTTAACACAATCGACGAAAGTCAAAAACTAATAGAGATATTTAAACATTTAGAACGCGAAGGTTACTTAATTGCATGCTGCTCTAACTCGATTAGAAAAACAGTTTACCAAATTTTATCTCAGTTAGGAATTATTAAATATTTTGATTATCTCGTTTCTAACGGAGATGTTAAAAACCCAAAGCCCCACCCAGAAATGTACTGGAAAGCTATGGCTGTTTTGAAAATTACCCCAGAAGATACTATAATTATAGAAGATTCTCCAACGGGTCTTCTCGCCGCGCAAAGAAGTGGAGCTAAAGTATGCCGAGTAAAAGACTCTCAGGATTTAACCTTAAATAAAATAATTAATTTTATGACAACTGAAGAAAAAGTAAATCCTAGATGGGAAGATGAAAATCTTAATGTTTTGATCCCTATGGCTGGAGCAGGAAGTCGTTTTGAAAAAGCTGGTTACGCTTTTCCTAAACCTTTAATTGAAGTAAATGGTAAGCCGATGATTCAAGTAGTTGTTAACAACCTTAATGTTAAAGCTAATTTTATCTTCATTGTTCAAAAAGCTCATAAAGAAAAATACAATTTAGATTCCGTATTGAATTTAATAGCTCCTAATTGCAAAATAGTTGAAGTAGAAGGCTTAACAGAAGGCGCTGCATGTACTACGCTACTAGCAAAACAATATATAAATAATAATAAGCCTTTAATTATGGCAAATTCTGACCAGTTTATTGAATGGTCATCTAGTAAGTTTATGTACAAAATGCAAGAACAAGATCTTGATGGAGGCATATTGTCATTTACTTCAACGCACCCTAAATGGTCTTACGCAAAAACGGATGAAAATAATTACGTAACCGAAGTTGCAGAAAAAAAACCTATTTCTGATTGCGCTACGGTTGGTGTTTATTACTGGAAGAAAGGTAGTGATTACGTAAAATACGCAGAACAAATGATCAATAAAGACATTAGGACAAATAATGAATTTTATGTTTGCCCAGTCTTTAATGAAGCTGTTAAGGACGGAAAGAGGATTTCCACTTTCGGCATCGAAAATATGTGGGGTCTTGGTACTCCAGAGGATTTGAATTATTATATAGATAATTATCATATTAAATCTAAGATATGACTAAAATGAAAAAAAAGATTAAAAAAATAAATGAAGTTAATATCCCATAGAGGCAACATTGAAAAAAAGAAAAAAAATTTAGAAAACACTGTTAGTTATATAAATTCTGCACTTAGTCTAGGTTTCGATGTAGAAATAGACGTATGGTTTAATGAAGGTTTTTATTTAGGTCATGACGCCCCAAACAATAAGATCTCAATAAGCTATCTAAATAACTCTAAGTTTTGGATTCATGCAAAAAACGGTTTAGCTTTTTACGAATTAATCAAAGAAAAAAATTTTAAACCGAATGTTTTTTGGCATACAAATGAAAATTGGGTATTGACTAGCAAAAAAATAATATGGACTTTTCCAAACAAAGCTCTTTTTCCTAATAGTGTATGTGTGCTGCCAGAAAAAGGATACGAGGGCGATATTAAAACTTGCTATGGAATTTGTTCAGATGAAATCATAAAATACAAAAATATATGAAAATTTTAATAACAGGTATTCTAGGTCAAGACGGTGCAAATATGGCTGAATACCTACTAAATAATACAGACGCTAAAGTATACGGTATGATGCGCCGTTCAGCAAATCCAAACTATAAAAACTGTCATGCTTTTAAAAACAACAAAAGATTTGAATTCATATACGGAGACTTAACAGATAGCGTAAGCATGGATGACGTAGTTCAAAAAATACAACCAGATTATTTTATTAATTTTGGCGCTCAAAGTTTTGTGGGATGTAGTTGGACAATCCCTTTACAAACATTCGAAGCAAACGCTTCTGGAGTTCTAAGATGTTTAGAGGCTATCAGAAAATACAAACCTGATTGCAAATTTTATTCTGCAGGGTCTAGCGAAGAGTTTGGAGACGTAAGTTACTGCCCTCAAGACATTAATCATCCAATTAGACCTAGAAGTCCTTATGGAGCAAGTAAAGCTTCAGCAAGGCATAATGTTAAAGTTTACAGAGAGTCGTATGACCTTTACGCTGTTCATGGTATATTATTCAACCATGAAGGAACTAAAAGAGGAGAAGAGTTCGTAACAAGAAAAATATCAATGGGTGTGGCAAGAATTCATAATGCTATTTCTAAAAATTTACCTTTTGATCCAATTGAATTAGGAAATTTAGACGCAAAAAGAGACTGGAGCGATAGCGAAGATTTTGTTGATGGAGTTTGGAAAATGTTGAATCAAGAAAAACCTAAAGATTATGTTCTTTCTAGCGATGAAACGCATTCTATTAGAGATTTTATCGAAAAAGCTTTCGAGACTGTTAACATAAATGGAGCATGGCACGGCAAAAGAGTAAAAGAAGAATTTTCCTTAACCCATGACTATGTTATACATAACACGGTCCAATCATCTGTTTTAGTTAAAATAAATGAAAAATTTTACAGACCCGCAGAAGTAGAGTTACTATTAGGAGACTCTACTCCCGCCAGAAAAGAATTAAACTGGCAACCGAAAATATCATTTGACAAATTAGTATCTAAAATGGTAAGATTTGATGTAGATAACTTTGAAAAATAGTGTATAATTAAAATTACAATGAGTGAAAAAACCAGCATCCTTTCAAACGAATTTCTCGAAAAATACAAAAACAAACAGCCTAAATGGGGCTTCAATGGACTAGGGTACATAGTCTACAAAAGAACATATGCAAGATTAAAAGAAGACGGCAATACAGAAGAATGGCATGAAACAGTAGCTAGATGTGTAGAAGGCGCTCAGAAAATAGGCGCTGGTTACACAAAGAAAGAAGCAGAAAGAATTTATGATTTAGTTTTTAATTTGAAATGTAATTTCGCTGGTAGGATGCTGTGGCAGTTAGGAACATCAACTGTAGACAGGTTTGGCGCTAATTCTTTACTAAATTGCTGGTTTGCTAGCATGAAAGAGCCTAAAGCTTTTCTTTTTCTTTTTGAAAATTTAATGTTAGGTGGAGGAGTAGGGTATAGCATAAGAAGAGAAGATGTTCACGAATTACCCAGAATTAAGCGAGACGTTCGCATCACTCATAAACCTACGAAAGATGCAGACTTTATTGTGCCGGATGCTAGAGAAGGATGGGTAAAACTTCTCGAACATTTATTGGATGCATATTTTACGACAGGAAAAAGCTTCTCATATAGCACGATCCTTATTCGTGGTGCTGGTGAAAAAATTGAAGGATTTGGTGGAAAAGCTAGCGGTCCTTCTATTTTAGTAGACGGGATAGAAAAAATTTGCTCAATATTCGAAGAAAGAGAAGGCAAAAAACTTAGATCTATAGATGTATTAGATATTTGTAACATTATAGGTAGTGTTGTAGTTGCTGGTAATGTTAGGCGTTCGGCAGAAATCGCATTAGGTGACCCTGACGATATACTCTATCTAAGAGCTAAAAATTGGGGAACAACTAACGTCCCTAATTGGAGAGCAATGAGTAATAACACGCTTTATGTTGATGATTATTCTCACTTAATGGAAGAATTTTGGAAAAACGGCTATGAAATAAATAAAAAAAGCGGAACCGCAAACGGTGAACCATACGGCTTCTTTAATCTACCTCTTTCTAGAAAATATGGTAGATTAAAAGATGGTTTAATGAAAGATTCAGACCTTTACCCTACAAAAACAGATAATGTAGTAGGAACAAACCCTTGCGGAGAGATTAGCCTTTCAGATTATGAATGTTGCAATCTTTGTGAATTATATTTAAACAATATTGAATCGCAACAAGAATTAAATGAATGCGCTAAATTACTTTATAAAACTCAAAAAGCTATAGCTTCTTTACCTTTTTTACATGAAGAAACAAACGCTATTGTTCATAAAAATATGCGTTTGGGGCTGGGAGTAACAGGAATATGCCAAGCTCTTGATAAAGTTAAATGGTTGGACAAATGTTATGAAGAGTTAAGAAAGCTTGATAAGAAATGGAGCAAAGAGCGAGGTTGGCCAGAAAGTATTAAACTTACAACTGTTAAGCCTTCTGGAACATTAAGTTTATTAGGCGGCTCTACTCCCGGCGTACACCCTGCTTATTCAAAACATTATTTAAGAACAGTAAGAATGAGCAGCAGCGATGGATTAGTCCAGATTTGTAAAGATTTAGGATACAAAACTGAATTCTTGTTTAATTTTGATGGTTCTGAAAATAGAGACACTGTTGTTGTTTACTTTCCTTGCGAAACGCCAGATGGAGCTATTTTAGCTTCTGAAATGGGAGTTATAAAACAACTCGAAATGGTAAGAACTCTTCAAAATGTTTGGAGCGATAATGCGGTTAGTGTTACTGCTTACTATTCCCCAGAAGAACTAGAAGAACTTAAAGAGTGGTTAAAAGTTAATTATAAATCAGGAATCAAAAGTGTTTCCTTTTTATTAAGGCAAGAACATGGATTTAAACAAGCTCCTTATCAAGAAATTGATGAAAAAGAATACGAAAAAATTAAATCTAAAGTAAAACAATTATCTGGATTTAATATAACAGGAGGAACCCTAGAAGGACTAGAGTGCGAAGGAGGGGCTTGCCCAATTAGATAAAGATAAAGCTTAATTCAGCTCATCATTACTGTTAGAGTAATTCAGATTGTCATTAAGTTTATCTACTAAAGAAAAACCGCCCTTATGGGTGGTTTTTTTTTCCTTATTAAACGTTGAAGTGTAATATATAAGTAATGTTTAATGTTTTATTAGATTTTTCAAAAAAAATAATAGAAGCTCAAAAAACTTTTGACGGTATAAAGCGAAAAGATTTAAAAGACAGTGATTTTTTATTTCCTGACACTCGATCTTTCCCAATCGTTACCCCTGCAGATATATCAGATGCTATATCTAACTTCGGCAGATCCAAATTAACAATGAGCTACGACACATTTCTCAAAAAACTTTATAATTTTGTAAAAAATAAAGGTGAAAAATTTGTACAGGCGTTTCCTTCTGCTTCTAAAGAAAAATTAGGAATATCTAACGCAAATAAAAAGCAAGGACCAAAAAGCTCCGCTCAAACTCCAGCAAAACCAGAAGAAAGAAAAAAAGGATCAAAAACTAATAAACCCGGATCTGCAGGAACAAGCCCTGATGCCAAAGAGAAAGCTGAAAAAAACTTAAATAAAAAAGATAATAAACAAAAAGTATCAGAAGCAGCAATAACATTTAGCGAAAAAGTTACAAATGCTTTAAAAAACAAAGTTAAAGAACATAATAATAAGTATTCTAAAAAAGTTACATTAGGTCAACTTAAGAAAGTTTACAGAAGAGGACTTGGAGCCTTTAGTTCAAGCCACAGGCCCGGAAAAAGTAGGGCGCAATGGGCTATGGCAAGAGTAAATATGTTTTTAAAAATGGTAAGAGGCGGTAAAGTTAAAAAAGCTTATCGAAAAGCCGATCAAGATATAGCTAAAAATTAAAAAATGCAAGATAAAATTGTAGATATTTTTTTCTTTGATGATTTCGAAGAGTCAGACTTAAATGAAGCCATTTCTGACTTAAAACGTTTTGGTGTAAATAATAGTGAATTAGAGTTAGATTACGAAGATCTGGAATAAAATGAATATATCAATAAATTTAAGCAGCCAAATAAAAGCTGCTAAAGATAAAAAAACTTTAAATAAGCCTTTTAGGACATCAAAAGGCCCTAAAAAATTTAGTGTTTATGTTAAAAACGAAAAAGGTAACATTGTAAAAGTTAATTTCGGAGATCCAAACATGGAAATTAAGAGGGATGATCCGAAACGCCGTAAAAATTTTAGATCTCGTCATAAATGCGACACTAATCCGGGTCCTAGATGGAAAGCTAGGTATTGGAGTTGCAAAATGTGGGAAAGCAAAAAATCTGTTACAGAACTTTTATCTAAAGGCAGTATTGACGATGTAATTCATCAGTGGGATGGTTTCACTTATTGGGAAGAAAAAGATTTACTTAAAGTTTCACCCTATTTAACTGAAGCGGAAGAAATAAATGAAGAAATTGAAGCTGACGATTCAGATAATATTGAAGATGCCTACAGAATGGCTTTAGGTCAATTAGCTTTTATTTCAGATTTTTCTAAAGATTTGTTAGAGAAAATGAGAAGTCAACCTAATTTAGCTTCAAAATTAGAGCCTTGGGTTCAAAGTAAAATTACTATTATAGAAGATTATCTAGCCTCTGTGCATTCTTATGTTGAATATTCCTCAGAAGGAGGCGAAGTTGAAATGGAAGACCAAACTCAATTAGCCAAAGGCATGAGAGTTATTAACGTTAACCCTGAATGCAAACATTACGGCAGCGAAGGTATAGTAAGAGACGTTTTAAATTTAAGTGACGATATGGGCAAAATAGCTATTTACGAAGTTATTAATGACGGCCCAACATATAAAAAAGGCGACACATTGAAAAAAACCATTGACCAGTTACAACCTTTAGAAGCTATCGCTAATAGCCCAAGAGAAGGAATCAAAACTAAATGGAGCATTAAATACAAAAAACCATAATTAACTTACAAAAGACTATGAAATCCAATTTTAATATAGATAATAAAAATTTAATCACTAACATTTCCATTTCTAATGAAATGCAAGATGACGAAAAAGAAATATACTCCATGTATGTAAAGGAGTGCGCTATGGATGACGCTGCTTTTGTTGATACAGCAGGTATGAATTCTTCAGATGCTAAATATATGTGTGCCATGTCATACGAAAAAAATAAAACAATGTTAGCTGAAGGTTCTGGCGAATTAACTGAAGATCAAAAAAAATTACCTACTGGTTTAAAAGTTGGCATCTTAAAGAGGTACGAAAAGAAAGGCACATTAACAGAAGAAGGTGAAAAACAGCTTAAAAGCTTAGCTGAAATGACTGAAATAAAAGCTGAACCAACAGCAGTATTCATAGAAAAACCTGCTCCAGAATCAGGAAACATAAACATTGACCTTACAGAAGAAGGTTTAAAAATTGATGAAAAACTAAAATCAGAAAACGAAAAAGAAGCTTTAAAAAACCCCGGATTACAAAGCCCTACATTTTCTCCATCAAACGAGTAAAATAACTTAATAGCACTTGACAATCGCCTTTTGTTTGTGTAGTATTACCTATATGAATAAAAGGCAATTGCTATTAAAACTCGTTCATATTCCTTCAAAAGTTCCACCTAGCTTTTGGGCTAGGGAGTTTAAAATACTAAACTCTTTACTTAAAAAGTACCCTCATTCAGAGTTTTGGGACAAACTAAAAGTAGATAAAGTTAATTCTCTTACGCTTTATGCAGGAGAAGATGTCTTTTCTATTCAGGAAAGATATAATAAATTTTTAGTCACAAACCCAATTCAAAAAGTTAACCATACGATAAATAAGCGCAAGTCAGGAAAAGACCTTAAAATAACAAAATCGCCTAAAACAATCAAAGATTTTTTAAATGAGAAAAAAAGTAAAAAACGAAGATAAAGAAAAATCAATATTAACGTCTCAAAACCAATTAAGCAGTTTCTTAAAAAATAATAAAGAATCTCATTATAA
>Ga0209193_1000599_pt1 | contig 22568 bp, 21 predicted proteins | sample COGITO_mtgs_1003_FD_185515 | JGI IMG/M metagenome (GOLD analysis project Ga0209193, IMG submission 185515) | Pelagic marine microbial communities from North Sea - COGITO_mtgs_100330 (SPAdes) (version 2) | ecosystem: Environmental > Aquatic > Marine > Epipelagic ...
GCAACAAGATTTAGACGTGATGCTCTGCTGGCTCAATGCCACACCACCGCGTCCACGTGCGAAATATGTCCTTAAGCAGACTACCACCGATGCACGCGCAATGATTACCGAGATCCAGTACAAAATGGACATCAATACACTCCACAGAATGGAAGAGGACAAGGACATTAAAATGAATGATATCGCCCGCGTAAAGATTCGCTCCACCAAGCCCATATTCGCAGACGAATACAACCAAAACCGTGTGACAGGATCATTGATTCTAGTCGATGAAGCAACGAATGAGACGGTTGCTGCGGGGATGATTCGATAAACTCTCTAAAAAATAAAACCCAGCTTAATCGCTGGGTTTTTTGTGCCCTGAGATATGCCTGCAGCCCGCAGTCATTCGGTATATATGGTTGTACCATATATCATGTTAAAATAGCATGATTTAGCATAGAACATGGCTATATCAATTTAACGCAAAATGCTGTATTCATGTCAAATACCAAGTTGACATTGTTTTGGTTAAGGTCTCACCACTGATACTGATTTTTGTACTTTTGGCAAGAAGAAAACCAAACCCAATGAAAAGAATACTTGTTACTGGAGGCCTAGGTTATATCGGCTCTCACACATGCGTAGCCCTTATTGAAGCCGGTTATCATCCAGTTGTTATAGATAACCTAAGAAACACAACATTCTCTGTCAAAGAATCCATCGAGGAGATCTCAGGCAAATCCTTGGAGTTTTATGAACTCGACGCTAAGGATGCTAAATCTGTATCTAATTCCATCGGTCACTTAGATGGAGTTATCCATTTCGCCGCTCTTAAGAGTGTGGGGGAATCAATTGAGAAGCCAATAGAGTATTACACTGAAAACTTGGAATCTTTGCTGAGTATTATTCAGGTGGCCAATGAAAAGAATGCGAAGAGCTTCATATTTTCATCAAGTGCCACTGTATACGGCGATACTAATGAAAGCTGTGTCACCGAGGAAACACCTCTTGGCAAACCTCTTAATCCATATGGGCATACTAAGATTCTTGGGGAGAAGATTCTTCAATCAGGTAAGCAAAAATTCAAGACTATCTTATTACGATACTTCAATCCAGTAGGAGCACATGAAAGCGCTAAGATTGGGGAATTACCGAACGGTGTTCCCAATAACCTCGTTCCTTATATAACGCAAACAGCTGCAGGAAAAAGAAAAATGCTTACGGTATTCGGAAATGATTATAATACCAAAGACGGCACCTGTATTAGAGACTTCATCCACGTTGTTGATCTTGCAGGAGCTCATGTAGCAGCTCTGAATTATTCAGAAAAAATGACTGAGGCTGTGGATGTATTCAACGTAGGCACAGGTAAAGGGAATACAGTACTAGAGCTTATAGAGACTTTCGAAAAAGTGAATAAGCTAAAGCTTGATTATAAAATTGGAGACAGAAGAACAGGAGATATAGAAGCACTCTTTACAGACACTTTAAAAATTGAATCCAAGTTAGGCTGGAAAGCAGAAAAAGAACTCCCAACGTCCATGAAAGACAGTTGGGAGTGGGAGAAGTCTTTAGGGCATTATAAGGGGCTTATTTAGAATCAAAAATTGCTTTACCCTTAATGAAGTCATATACCTCGGCCAACTTAATCTCTTGAGGTAAGTCCATAGGCAAATTGCTAAACACATAACCTAAGCCATTGTGTTTACCATTCTTGATTGCAACAAAAGCCAATTTTGACTTTAGAGATCCCATTGAGAATCCATCGGGTCCATCAAAGCTCATGCCTTCGACTAAATCATCATCATATACCACTTCAACAAACAATGACGTTCCTCGATTATCAACGTTGAAGACTGGTTTAGACCTTATAGAATCAGTGAATTGATTTAGATGGTTTTCTATTTCTAAGACTTGCTTCTCCGTAGAAGCTTTAATTAGGAAGTCTCTTGACATTCTAGGAATTACACTAAAATCCCTTTGTATTCCACACTCTAACAAGAAATCTTTGTGAGCCACAGGTCTCCAGTAGAAAGTTTGCTCCTCGTGAGGAACTTGATGTAATCCAGTAACTCCGATTATTCTTTCTCCTGATTCAAGCAAGTCGCCAATGATAGTGTCATAGGTTTCAAGCATCATGAAAATTGGATCCCAATCTGCTGGACAGTACCATTCTGGATTCTTAAAGTCTCCTTTGTATTGTGAGGAGTTGAACATGTAATGGTGTTGTACATGCGCTCCACCATTAAAAAAGAGGTGAGAATAGTCTGGCTTGTGTTTTTTCTGTAGAGTAACAAACACTTCCAAAAGGATCATGTCCAGAACTGCTGCTTGAACCCCAGGCTTCTTCCGAAGAGATACCAACTTGAAAAACTTAGACCATCTTTTAACTCGAACATAAACTATAAAGCCAAGTAGCAACCATATTACATCCACAGGCCCTACTTTTCCAGAGGCGTTACTATTGACGAACCTTGAAACTGTTCTGCTTAACTTTTCAATGATGTAACCACCGCTAGCCTTAGTCTGAGTCCAAGGATCTGGAATAAAAAATTTCGAATTATTCAGGCGATTATCTGCGTTAAATGGACTAATGGCACCAACAGAAAGTCCGGATTTTTCTAAGTCCTCGAATATCTGATGTAAATCCGGCCTATCAACCATGTCTCCTAAACGAAAAACTTGATGTTGGTCATAAGTCTTGCCAGTCTGAACAGTTGCCCACTGAATCCATGGCTCGAGCAACTCGTACTTACTTTCGCTAGTTGTATTCACAACACCGCATTTTAAAAGTTCACCAAAGTTGGCGAGCTTACCTTGACTAACATAGCCTTTTATGTAGTCAAGATTTAATTCGTTAAGAGCTAGTAATATCATTTTTTATTTCTTTATACCATTTTACCATATCTCGAAGCTCCGACTCAGTTGAGTATTTCTGCTTTCCTATTTTAGACCACAGCTTTTCACTTGTATAATGGGTGGAACTCGAAAACTTACGTAATCGATCTAAGGTGAAACCAGTATCTTTTTTTAAAAGTTTTCCGAAAAACTCCAAAATTCCGAATGGTATAGCGACTAACCAAATTGGCAAGTTTACCTTTGGAGATTCCACTCCTAAATCATCACAAATAATATTAACCATATTGTCGAGATCGTAATAGGGATATTCGGTTAAATTATAAATTTCTAACCCTTTGGCAGAATAAGAGGGATCTGAAAACCTAAGCACTACATCAACAACATTGCGAACACTAACATGCGACTTCGTTATTCCGACAGGGTTGATCTGGAAAGGAATTGCTCGATTCAACTGCTGTATCAAGTTGAACATATTGGCATAATTATTACGGCCATAGATCACAGAGGGGCGTAATATCACCGTTGGTATTCCCGACTCCTCAGCATACTTTCTTATTAGGATTTCAGAATCGAGCTTGGTTTGACCATAAACCGCGTCTGGTTCAATTTTTGTGCTTTCACTGCCATCAGTTACATCACGACTGTAAATAGCAACCGTGCTAAAATGAATGATTTTTTTTACCTCACATTTTCGAATATAGTCCAACAGGTTTTCCGTAGCAACTACATTATCATCATAGAATTCTCTATCAGAAATATTCCAGTCTCCTTTAGCGGCTGCACAATGAATCACTAAATCATAGAATGAATGCTCAATTTTGATTTCTTGCTTTAAATCAATTTGAAATAGTGTATAGTTAGGATTTGAGCTCTTTGTTCGATCTATCCCTACAATGTCATGACCTAAACTCAGCAAGGCATCAATTAGTTCCTTACCAACGAAACCTTCACTTCCTGTTACTAATATCTTCATATTACAAACTGCACAAATTTCCTCGTATATCTCCTTAATATAAACTCAAATGCTTGAATAGTACTATAGCCTAGATCACGATAGATTAAGTAAAACTCTTTTATCCTTCTACTTAAGAATTTACTTGAAAGCCCTCCACTCCGCATTCTAGTCAAAATTAAGTCTGACGTTAAAATATTTTTTGATGACGCTTGTAATCCTTCTAACATAAACTTCATGTCTGCACAAATTTTGTATTTCAAGTCGAATCTTAATTCTAACGCAATAATAAGATCTCTACTTACGATAAAACCAGGATGAGGCGGCACGAAATATGGAGTAGGCAAATACCCTTTATTCTCTTTTAAAATCCATTTACGAGAAAATCCATCTCCAAAATATTCAATTGAATAAAGTAGGATATCAGCCATACCCATTTTAATGTCTCGTGCCACACGTTTTAATACGTCCTTATTTGAAAGATAATCGTCTGAATTCAGAAAAAATATATAATCACCCTTTGCCCATGAAAGCCCTTTGTTCATTGCGTCATATAATCCATTATCCGGTTCACTTCTAACAACTCTATTTTCACTAGAACCTCTACTAATAATTTCAAGGGTTCTATCGGTTGATTTACCATCTATTATAATATGCTCATAACCTTTAAAAGACTGTCTATCTATGGAATCTAATGTTTTACCAATCGTTTTTTCAGAATTATAACAAACCGTAATTATCGTTATCAGCATAATATTAAGAACTTAATTCGTAAAAATTTCATACCATAGAGAGTACAAATTACTACATACTACTTGTGTAGTATATTTAGACTCTACTTCACGAAATGACCTCAGTGTCATGTCATTGTAAAATTCTTCTGATTCATTCAAGATAAAATCTACTTGTCGACTAATAGACTGAGATGACCGGAGAATGATTTCCAAACCCAAAGGCCTATCGCCAGCAAAATTTAGAATCTCAGGAATTGCACCAACACCTGTAGCAATTACTATTGTTTTCTGTGCCATCGCTTCAATTATTACATTTGGAAACCCCTCTGTGTAAGAAGGTAAAACAAGGGCTCTGCTCTCTCTAATCAATTCAATAGTCCGCACGTGATTAACTTCTCCGAAAAATCTAATATTGTGAATGGAATTCTTTGCAATAGCCTTGGCAACAAGAGTCCTTGTTTCCATATTTTCTTTACCGCAAATACAGATGTCTAACGGCTTTTTAATAGCTTCCAGAGATGCTAAAAATTCTCGCAACCCCTTTGATATTAGCAATTGACCAGCAAATATGAGGTCCCATACTTTAACCTTCTCAGACAAAACATTAAGAATTTTATCATCAACAAAATTTGGGAGTAAATAAATAGCTGACGTTCGAGGCGCGAATTCGCTGAGGCACTTCTCGGTTTTTTGATCCAAAACGATAACTCCATCGCTTTTAAACACAACTTCTTTAGCCAATAACCTCTCAAGACTAAAGCCTGCTTCAAAAAGTTCTGGTATGCGCCCAAAGTGCATATGAACTATAGTTTTGATATTATAATATCTGGCCAATCTCAGCAAAAGTAAATCACGTATGAAAGCAAATTTACCACTAGTATTTATATGTAATACCTCTATTCTGTTCGATCGTATAATTCTATGATACTTAAACAGTAAATTTGAATTGAATATTATACCCAAAAATATTCTTTTCAGCACGAACATCTGTGGGTGAATAAATCTCTTTCTTGTGGTGCTTAAAAGAATTAGTTCAAGTGGTAAGCATTCTCTTTCTAAGCCAACTAAAACATTCCTAGTCCATCTTGCTATTCCGCCGGTAGAATCCGGATTGGGGCTGACCAATAATACTTTCATTTCCATGTATTAAAATTAGAGACGGAATGATTAAAAAAAGCCACGGTATCCAAATGTAGGCATTATTTAAAAAGAGTACGCACATAATAGAAAGAAAAAACGCATCTATTCTCCATCTTATTCCATTATATTTTCTTATATATTTAATACCTATTATCCATAAGAATAAAAACGTACCTAGAGACGCAAACAACGCTACAAACGAATTGTCACTTAACTCTACATCTATAGACTGCAGATATCTAGGAATTCCTAAAATTAAAAAGATATTCTCACTGGCTAATAAGTCAAAAAAATACATTAACTTATCTAAACGACCTGAAGTTACATCACCTGTCATAAATCTTTGAATTAACGATAGCTCCGTGATAAATCCACGACTATAAACGCTAATAATAATTGTCATGATTACTAAATACCTCTTCTGCCTAGACGATGCCACCAAAAAGACATCGAATAACATAAAAACTAACACTAGGATACCTCCACGAGATAATGTCGGCACAACACTTACTAGAGCTGTCAACCATAAGATTAACGACCAATGAAACGGCATCTTAATAAATTTCCACAAGCAATAGAATAAGTATGCATTATAAACGCCCTGAATATTAGCGCCTCCAAGGACACCTCTAAACCTTCCCCACAAGATTTCATATCCACTATTATCGAATCCATTATTTATCCAAATAATCTTTTGGATAAACAGAACTGAATTTATGGTGTGAAGTAGACACAGGGATAAAATTAAATAAACGAAAATATTTTTCTCTCTTCTATTACTCTTATAACCTCTTTGACTAGAAAGTAGGGCAAGAATTAGCAAAACCCAAATCGGCCATGAAGTAAGAAGTAATTCAAGAAAATGCTCTTTATAAAAGACAGAACGCAATAAGGCTATAGTTAAGATCAGAACAACATTACCTGCTAAAAATCCAACGGACACCTTATTGCTAATTCTCCTGGTAAAGAGCGACATTAAAGCCATAAGATTAGGAAGAATGACCGAAAAAAGAGATACGCCACCCAGTTCAACCGGAATATAGGTCGACAAAAAAGGTCCATAAGCAGCAATAACTATTGCGCTCAAAAAAAAAGATTTATACAATTTTCTTTTTAACGATTGACTTCAACAACCTTAAACAACTGAAATACAGAAATTTTGCCACATTAATTTTGCGGTCTTTCGATTTAATCAGAAAGGCAAATAATACTATATTATATCTTAGATAGCTCTTCCATATATTCTGATTATAAGTCGAGTTTTTTGAAAACCTATATTCTATCAGAGCTTCCTCAATATGAATGAATTCAAAACCATCATTCAAAAGCTGGGTATATAAATAAAAGTCTTCTGAAGCAACTATAAATTCCGACTCATTGAAAGAATATTCGCCACCATGGTGAATTAATACAGAGCTAAATGTTATAGGGTTGGTTTTTAAGAAGTCATCAATATTTGATATCTTCTTTGAACTCTGATACTTTCGTAGACCGTCTTCTGCAAATATAATTCTATCAGAATAAACGATCTGACCTCCAGCGTTAAAGTCTATTTGACTTACTTGCTTTTCGATTTTTGAGGGGAACCAAAGATCGTCGTCATCACAGAACGCTACAATATTCGAGCCCTTTTTGCTTAAGCCAAAATTTCTGTTTCTTGCAATATTACCATTGTTTGGGTTTTGATAATATGAAATTCTATCATCCTTAAAACTGATGAGCAACTCTGCTACATCATAATTGCTCATTCCATCGACTACTATAATTTCTAAATTTCGATAGGTTTGATTTATTATTGACTTGAGTGTTTCTGTCAAAAATTCACGTCTATTATACGTTGTAACTATTACACTAACTACTGGTTTCTTCAAGATGATTAAAAATTTGGTTTATTCCTTCTTTTAAACTCAATAATTCAAAATGTCCAAAATCATTAAATAATTGCGTATTACTTATTACTTGATTTACTTGACTTTTCCTGGGCATTATACTTATCTCCTCATTTTCGTTAATGTAAATTGGAATATCTACGTTATTTCTTTCTTTATAAACATTTCGTATTAGAAATGCCAGACTCAGAATCGTTAATGAATAACCTGATGATAGATTGTAGGTAGAAGATTTTGGCTTATCTAGCGTAATTATTTTATCCAAAACCTTCAAATAATCCGAATAATGAATGAAGTCGCGTATTGCTGACCCGTCACCGCGCATGCGAATACATTTTTCTATAAATGCACTTTTTACGAGATCATTTACTACAAGTTTCCACGCATCATTATTGAAGACGATAGGCTCTCCATAGCTATTCGATAATCGAAGATGAATAATATTGGTTCCTTTTACTGAATTGTATTTGTTCAATACATCCTCACGAAAAGAATGGGTAATTCCATAATTGTTTGTTGGTGTCTTGTGATTATTCTCCTTTAGGAGGCCGTCATTTAATCGTGCACCATAAACGTGAATACTAGAGAAATTAATTAAGGTGAATTCCAATCCTTTTTTACATGCCATATCGGTTAAACTCCAAATCGCTCCAACATTTGTAAGGAGTGTCTCTCGAATATTTTGTTCCGATTTTTCTTGATTAAGAGCAATTAGATTAATAATGACCTCCGGCTCGTATTCAAGGATCTGATCGCGAATAAAAGTGTCATTCAGATCACCTACTATTACTCCATGGCAATTATTTATTTGATTCGATTTATCTACGGAATTTCTAAATAACCCATACAGTTCGTGTTCTGAATTCGAAAAATGATGAAGAACTCTGCTTCCAATGTATCCCCCCGCCCCTAATACCATCAATTTCATATTATCGATCTACTTGGGACCAATTAAAATCTATTATGTCGTTGTCGTGCGGATCCATTCTGGAGATTTCATATGGATCATGTGGTATATCTGTCATATTGATAACATACGACTCATCTTGTCCAAGGCCTTGAAATCCATTCCAAACACCAGGAGGCACTGTTATAGAACAATGGTTATTTGGAGACATTATAATTTCCTGAATCCCACCGAATGTTGGCGAATTTTCCCGGCCATCGAAAAGAATAAATCTTATTTTGCCAAATAATACGCTGTAATTTAATGTCATTAAACTATGTAGATGCCAACCTTTAACTCTACCTGGATATATCGTCGAGCAGTATACTTCTCCAAATTTTGTAAATGCAGAATCACTACTTTTCATTATGTGACGTATGGACCCCCTATCGTCTTCAATAATTCTTCGTTTTGAAATTACTACGCCTTCTATTTCCATTGTAAGTAATTAATTATCTGTTTATTAGTTATTTGTTCTATATCTCTGTTATCAAGATATGCTTTATACCATTCAGCGGTATATTTTATGGTATGCTCATAATCCCATTTTGGATACCAGTTTAAAGCTTGATTAGCTTTATCACAATTCAAGTGTAAAAGACCGGCTTCATGGTTATTGTAAGCCTCTTTTTCAATCGATATAGAACCCGCTCCCAGATTAACGTATAGTTCTGATACTAGACTTTTCACGGTTTTCACGGATGATGTAGAAGGTCCAAAATTCCATGCCCCCTCCAAATCTTTCTCTCCATTGTACTGCCTAATTCCCAGAAGTAAATATGCGCATACCGGTTCTAAAACATGTTGCCATGGTCTTACAGCCTCTGGTCTTCTGAGCTTTAAATCGCTCTTGCTTTCGATGGCTTTTATTGCATCCGGTATTATTCGTCCAAAATTCCAGTCACCACCACCAATTACATTCCCCGCTCTTACAGATGAAACTACTTTACCCAAGTCATTGTTAAAGAACGATTTAATATATGACTGGCACACTAGTTCAGCTGCAGCTTTTGATGCGCTGTATGGATCATGACCTCCAAGTGGATCGTTTTCCCTGTATCCCCAAAGCCATTCCTTGTTATCATAACATTTATCGCTAGTTACATATATCAGGGATTTAATAGAATTTGATAAGCGAGTGCACTCAAGTATGTTCAGCGCACCATAAACATTAGTTTGAAAGGTTAAGTGTGGCTCTTGGTACCCAGTTTTAACTATACTCTGAGCAGCTAGATGAAAAACTATATCGGGATTAATCTGATGAACCGCCGTATTCAAATCTTCGAAAATATTAATGTCCAAAAGAAACTTATCTTCTAGTAACTTATCCGTCGCAGTAATGTCAAAGAGTGTTTGATTAGAATCCTCTATCGCAATACCATACACTTTTGCTCCAAGGTGATAAAGCGAACGAACTAGCCAGGATCCTTTAAAACCTGAGTAGCCGGTAACAAGTACTTTTAGCCCATTAAAACTTCTTAAATCTTCCATGGCGCTTTATTTGAATTCCACATTTTACTTAGCATCTCGTATTCTTTATAGGTATCCATTGGCTGCCAAAATCCGTCGTGGTTATATTGCATCAATTCCTGAGCGCCAACCAATCTCTTCATTGGGTTATCTTCAAAAATTTCATCACTATCAATTCTAATATATTCAAACAAATCGGTGTTTGCCACAAAATAACCTCCGTTAATCCTGGTTTGTCCTCCCTTCGGCTTTTCTTGAAAGCTACTAATAAGTCCACTTTCTTCTGAGATCAATTCGCCAAAACGACCACTAGGGGTTACCCCTGTAAGCGTAAGAATTTTACCATGGCCTTGATGAAAATTTAATGTTTCAGCGATATTTACATCAGATAAGCCATCACCATAAGTAATAAAGAACTCCTCTCCTTTTGGAATTAACTCTTCTACTTGTTTTATTCTTGATCCTGTCATAGAGTCTAATCCAGTCTCAGCAAAAGTGATTTTCCAACTACCTATGGACGAATCTCCATAATATTGTATTTCTCCTGTAGAATTGTCGAGAGTAAAGCTTTGAGTATTTCGCATATAATTGACAAAGTAATCCTTAAACTGATAGCCTTTATATCCCAATAATAAAATGAACTCAGTGTGTCCAAATGCCGCATAACGCTCCATGATATGCTGAACTATTGGCTTTTCTCCTATTTTAATCATCGGTTTAGGGCTATTAGATAAATCTCTAATTCTTGTGCCTTTTCCACCACATAATATAATCACTTTTTTTCCCATTTCAATAATTGTATAGTTTTATATAATTGTTAATACTCACTTCCGGACTAAAGTTCAAAAGATAATTTTTCCTAGCATTTTTACCAAAATCTCTCCTTCGTTTTTCATCATTAAGTAATTGGATATAGTTCACTAACTTCTCTTCGTCACCAATGTCTACCAGATACCCAGTATTGTCATGAATAACCTGTTCAATAGTGCCTGCAATTTTGTGCGAAACAACGGGAATTCCAAGACCTTGTGATTCAGAAATGACATTCGGCATATCTTCATTATCAACAGACGTAAAAATTAAAATATCCAAGCGCGCATAGAAAGACCAGATATTTTCCTCTCTACCCATCAATCTCACATGCTCATGTAGACCTAAATCTTCAATTAACTGTTGCAGACTATCACGTAACTCTCCTTCTCCTTCTATCAATAAAACCGCATTCGGAATTATTGCTACTACCTTTTTCATTGCACTTATAGCCAACGCATGACCTTTTCGCTTCTCCAATATTCCTATCATGCCAACCACCAAATTATTGTTAACGTGATTATGACCTAGAGACTTTGAATCAAGTACTACGGCGTTTGGTATCGTGCGTACTTTGGGCGTTTGAAGGACAGATTTTAACCTCTCACCAGCGAAATTACTGGCGGTAACGAACGAAGTAACCCTATTCTTCACAAGAAAATCTAACGGGCGATCAAACATCCTTAAAGGGTGCTTTCTTGAGACCGCAAGGTTGTTTACGACAAAGAACAGCTTATTAAACTTCAAACTGTAACAAAATAGTACAAATCCGATAGCTGCAAAGCTTCCAGGATATCCTCCATTATTTATATGTACAGTATCATATTCTCTTAGGTCAATCGCCTTAGAAATTTTATTTCTATTTAGAATCACAAAATAATACTTCAGAACAATAAATTTCAGATAAGATATTAGATTTAAAATTAACCTAAAGAAAATTAATTCGTCTTTTCGCTTTTTAAAATCTATGTGAAATAATTTTAAAGGAATTATTTCTATTTTTTTGTCCAATAATTCTGTTATATTTTTTACGTATTCTGCGTCAGAGTTACAAACGAATACTATCTCATTTTCCTTTTCTTGCGCTAGATGATTCATTAAAATGGGAAGCATTCGTTCTGAACCAGCATACCAGTCTAGATATGAAAAAAACAAGAATTTCAAAACTTGGGATAATTTAGAACATCATATTGTGGGGAAAAGCCATATAAATCCTCAGCTTTACTGCTCGAAGGTAGATAATTCATTATTTCATTACTTCTATAATCAACATCGCCGATGCCTAACAATTCTAACTTGTTGACATTCGATGCTATTGCAAGAGCAACTTCTTTTAACTTATAACTCGTCGGATAAGCGGCATTAATTATCTCTCCTGATCGAAAGTCAGAAATGATAATCTCAACTAAACGACACAAATCATTAATATGTATAAAGTTTCGGGTTTGCTCACCCGCGGTCATTTTGAACATACGATTACTATCAAGAGTACGTAATAAGGTTGTCAGGAACATCTGACTATTTTGGTTTGGACCAAAGACTATACTCGGTCTAATTACCATGGCCCTTATGTTTTCATTTCTTACTTTGTGTAGCAGATAATTAGTAGCCTCAAGTTTGCTTCTGCCGTACGCCGAGATTGCTTTACAAATTCTGCTTTCATGCAACATGCCCTCTAATTTTCCATATTCATCAACAGTTCCTAAATGGATAATATTGGCCGTAGGGTTAACTTTTTGAACGAGGCTAACTAAAGACGCCACTATACTTTTATCCGTGCCTAAATCCTGACCTTTGAAACCTCCCATATTTCGCAAGCCAATATTGCCTGCACAATTTATTATGACATCGACCTTCTCTATCATAGGAGAATAAATCGAAAGATCACACTTTACGTAAGTTATGTTGTCTATCTTGATCTTTTCCTTTGGAATTGAGGCTCTGTATATACCGATAATTTCATGACCTCTTTCAGCAAAATATGTACAAACATTCTGACCGATAAAACCGAAACACCCCGCGACTACTACAATCATTACAGTAAACTTAATGTCATTAGTTATCTTGAATTTATCACACCTTTTCGACCGATAACTTCATATATCAACTCCCTAAATCTTTTACTTAAAACGAATAATATTAAGGTCAAGGTCAATATACATAAACAAACTATTAAAAGAACCAACAAAAGCTCCGTGACTCCCTTGTTTAATATATTAACTTCAATTGTCGCAAACAACTTAACTAGCGGATACATTAAGATCAATAACAGAATAATCTCTTTGTACCATATTTTCAATAGATTAATTGGATTAAATATTCCCCTAATATAACTAATTGTCACCAATGTACTAGCGAATATCGCAACCGCCTTAGCTAAGGCAAAACCTAATAATTCATAATATGGAACAAAAACGATAAGAAATACAATAAATATGATAGGTGTTATTATTGCATTTACATGTATAAAACTGTAAGTAGTATGTGCAGTAAAATAATAACCCGCTGGCTTTATTATCGCCACTGTCAGAGAACCTATCAATAATAATCTTAGTATGGATACGGATTGAGTATAATTGTGACCCACCCATGCGAATACTATCGCTTCTGAAGCTATGATTAAAACCATTGTAACTACCAATGTTGGGAGAAAAGTATTTTCCATGAGTCGTTGCAATAAATAACCGGTTTGAACATTCATTTTAGCCGCTACAAGGTGATTAAACCTATGCGCAAAAGGCGAATACAGTGCATTCCACAACGTTCTCATAAAATTTAAAAACGTAAACGACACAGCGTAAATGGCTACTTGAGACGCTCCAAGCCAACGACCAATTAGAACAAGATCGAGCTCGTAATACAATATCCATGCAAAAGTCATCAATAGGCTGCTCACCGCCAATTTCTTGACGCCATCAAATGTTTCCCGGGAAAATTTAATTGCCTTAAAAACAGAGAATATATTATATTGGTGACCTATTGCAAACGAAGCCAAAATTATTATTTGACTTAAAATAGTAATTAGTATACCAAACGTAACGAATTCTACAACTCTATATTCCGTCCTAAAAAAATAATAAACGGATAAGATTTTAACAACATTTGCAATCAAATCTATCCTCAAATATAAATGGTCATTCAGTCTGATTGTCAGTATGAATTGCACTATTCTTTGCATTATCACTTGAAAAGGCAGTAATAATGCAAGTATTAAGAATAAATTTGACGCAATTTCTGTCCCCTCGTAAGTCAATTTCGCGATAATAATATTCGGGTTATAACTTAAATAGAGCATCAATACAGTAAAAGGAATGCTCATAATGATAATCAGAAATATCATGAATCCTAAAATCCTATATTCACCATTTTTGTCCCCAACTGCAAAGGCTTCAGCAGCGTATTTTTGTCCCGCCGATAAAAATCCCAAATCAGCGTAAGTCAAATACAAGGCTAATGACATGATGAAAGAATAGATACCAAATAACTCCTGATTTCTGGAAATGTGAGGAACCACCACAAACATGGATAAAAAACCACTTAATATCGACGCTAATCGCCAAATATATAGCTTGAAATAGTCTTTATTGGAAAATGCAATCACCGTACAAGTGTTTTGTCATTAAAATTATTCGATAACGCATGCTTTATTGTATTAAATCCTCCAGGAACGAAAGATTACGGGGAATCAATAATAAACTACCTAAAACACTTAAATCAATACAAATACGATTCTCAACCAGTCTTTTTAATTCTAGTTCATTATTGGCAATAGGAATTCTATCGTCGGAGCCATCCAATGGCGGCGTAACCGGTAGTCTCATTAGTGTCAAATTATTTACGATCGGCTCATAAACCACATAATTAACACCGTACACTAGAGAATCTATTATTGTGGTAGAGGTCGGACCAATTACTAAGGTTGAACGTCCTAAAGAATTAGATAATTCTTCAGAATCTTCGATAAAAAAGTCGTTGTCAATAAATCTCGAATACCAGCTGAAGCTTTCAGACGGATGTGGTCTTAATCTAGCTGATCTCACGCCAGTCTTCATTAGCACGTTTTGAATTGAAACAAGATACATAATAGCATTACCTATATCCTCTAAAGCCACCTCGTTGACCGGAGACACCTTCGTGATACTCTTCGTCAATACCAATACGTCATCATGGCTATTTCTAAGAGCAGCGGGAACCTCATTATATATTGGATGTCCAACTGCCAATAATTTCGACCGTTTGTAACCCATCTTAACAAAAGCATCAACCTGCAACTTCCCCCATTGCAGCGAGTAATCCGTTCGATTGCCCATTATTCCATCATACCTCAAAGGCATTCCACCATGGGCGAGGAAAAAACTCGGCTTCTTTAGTTCCTTAAAGACTTTGATAGCCACTTTTTCAAAAAATCCTATGTCATTCGGAACGAACAAGGCGCTATAGTTAGTATCCTCACAATGTTCTCTAAAAAGTCTAATATACTTGTCTATCTTTATTTGAAACTTTATGCCAACTAAATAATTGAAATTTTTCCTGTTAAAATCCCTGATTATTTGCTTCGTTAATACGTATAATTTCAGGCTCGCCAATATATTTACATCTCTACGAAGGTTCCATGCCGGATTGGATACGTCATATCCCATAGTCCTTATGTGCGTATTCCACTTCGAATAAGCAGACGAAAGCACAGCTTTGGAATCATTAGATTTGACTTCTCGAAATAATTTTATCAGCAAAAATTCAACGTAATCTTTTAGTCGGTTGTCACATCTTACCAACCAACGCTTATTTTTCGAGAAATGATCTCCATGCCCATAGATCGTATTACCTAAATTGTAACGAATCAATTCAATAAATTCCGCCCTTTCGTTACCAGAATTTTTTATAAGATACTCTATCAAATTATCGCTCAGGTTCATTCGAATCTAAATATCATTTATTAGTTTGTTTAAATCCCCACTATATTTCGAAAGTTCCACATCAAAGAGCATCCGATTTTTTTTAATCTTTTCAATCGACCATTTCCACCATTGAATTCCGATAAGCTGATCAATAACTTCTCTAGGAAACCGATACTTAATTAGCTTGGCCGGTGTGCCTACATAAACACCATATGGTTCACAATTTGATGTAACAGTAGACCTAGCTCCAACTATACAACCGTCGCCTATTACAATACCGTTCATTATTAAAACATCCCTCCCAATCCAAACATCATTGCCGATAACCACGTCACACCTTTTCTCAAGCTCTACTATTTGTTGCCTGAAATTCGGCAGTTCAACTTTGTCATCACGCTCTAATATTCTTGCATTACTTACCATATTGTAAGTGCTTAAGAAATTCATCGGATGATTTATGTTCGACGTGAATATTTCTATTCCCGTCGCAAGAGAACAAAAAGAACCAATTTTTAAAGAATCTCCACCGTTTATCGTTGATGAACCACTAAAATAACTCATCTTTCCAATATCTAAAGTTGAATTACCAGTAAGGTTAATCTTGCCCAGATAGGCGGCAGAATTATCCTTAGATTCAATAACCCATCCGAACCTTTCATGATATTCTATACTCTTCAAAGACTCTCCCGATAACCTTACCTTTTCAGCTATATTTTCTCTTAATTTATCATACAATTCATCACTATTTAACTGAAGTGATTTTGCATCCAAAATAGCATCAAGATACTTATATATTTGGTCAAAGTTATCGTGTCCTCTTATCAACGCGTCTATTAAAAAGGCTATTTTCGAGTCGTTATTCATCAATTTTTATCATTAGTCCAGAATCCAATAAATCATTGACCTTCTGTAGGCATAAAAAATAATCAGCTTCAATAATATCTGCCACAGACAATAGATCTCTTGAGCCATCGCAGTAGGCTATCAAATTCATCATTAATTCTACCTTTTCTTGTGTATCCTTAGTGCTTTGTAGCGGATACAATCCCCTTTTACCTAATTGAGGCTCACAAATAGAGGTGACTGAATATTTAACATTAGTCTCTAACACTTCTATTGCTTTCTTATGAATACGAAAGGCTCCATAAAGACCATCAGCTGATATGAAATCTAAATTATCTAAAGACGTATGATACTCTACGTACTCTCCATACTTGGATCGCATCAAGCTTATCATCGGTAAATCAACACCAACGCTTGAGTATTGCCGCTCATCACTTCCTCTTTTTAAAAAGCTGTACGAACTATATTTATTATTTGTATGCCAGCGCATAACATGCCTACCAACACAATCCAAAAAAGTGTCTCCATTTTTAGATTCTAACAAAGAATAATTATTGTTGTCTCCTACGCATGTTACGACAAACCCCCCTAAACAATTAGTCCTTAACTGATAATAGTTTTCATTTATATACACTATCGATCCAATGGTTTCAGGGACAAATACAAAACGATAAGTATATCGTCTAGAGGGAAGAGACTTCAACCACTTTATTATCATAGAGGCTACCACAGGGCCAGATAGCTCATTATTTGCCATCGAAGGGTGGCAAACATAAGTCGATATCAATAGCTCTTTTTCCGATCTACCCTTAATTAACAATTCACCATAATTCAAAATGCCATCCTCAAGAGTCGCATCAATAAATACTTTGTATTGTCCTCGCTCTAATTTATCACGTTCAAACTGAGTTATACAAAACCCCCAGTCTTCCTTATAATAAGATGTTACATATGGTATTGCATTTGGTTGATTTGGAAGTGAATGAAGATGTTTGTTCAATTCTTCAAGTTCTAGAGTCTCTTCTACAGGTATTGAATAGCCCATTAAATGCAAATTATTCACTTTAAAATCAGCAAACTTATTACCATCTGGGCCTATTATGTAGGCGTTTCTAACATTCCACTCTTTAGGTACCTGCCAATCGAAAACTTTCATTCCCGATTTAACCGACTTAATTACTAATGAAGGCTCTATTGCTTTTATATAATTTAATGTATCTCTTACTCCTTGACCTGTAATACTTCGATTAATTGGAAAAAGATCGGATGCCCATTTATACATGGTGTCACCCGTGTCTTTGCCAAAATTTGAATCATTATTAATTAAATCTATCACTAAAAAAATATTTATAGTTTTCCCATTTATAGAATTCGGACGCAAATTCTGCACTCTCTAGACGGTTATACTCTAATGAGTATCCAAAATCCTTCATTAATTTGCCTAAATGAAATTCAATGATCTTCGCCTCAAACACAGATATTCTCTCCCTCCATCTGTTTGTGTTTTCAGCGGATATCCCTTTAAATTTATTTCCATCAAAATTATTTCCTTTTGAAGCCCTTCCTAATCTGCTTGGGATAATCAAAGAGTCTAAAAATTCTATGGTCAAGAACTCTGAAAGTTCAATCATAACGTCATGAGGATTAGCGACCAGCTTACTGAAGTTGATAAATTTATAGGATTTAGCACCCAAATAGTCTAGATTCAATTTACCCATCTCTAAACCTTGACGAGTTCTGAAGATAAGACTTGCAAGAGTTTGTTTTTCATCCTCTCCTAACAGAGAATAATGTTCTTGAACTCCTGATTTCAAGGCAGCAAAATTATCTCTAGGGTCTCTAACCAAATGAATGAACTTAGAATTTGGAAACCATTGTATGATGTCATTCAAGTAAAGCTCAATACTTGTCTCCTTAACTAATGGTATTTTACCTAATCTACCCATTGTTTCCCCATATGACTCCAATAAAGCAGTGATTATTTTTTTCATATCGGTTAGATCCGCACCGTTTAATCTAGCAAAAAATAGATTCTCAAACCCAATAATATCTATTACGCCGGAAATATTTTCATTTGCTAATTGCACTTCTAAGTCTCTAAACAAAATCTTCTTCAATCGATCTATCCGTTGTGTGTCTGAGTATTGATCCGTATTATATATTGGAAAATATGCATATAAAAGGTTCAAATCTATAGGGTAAACTAGTAAATCAGGATGATCGTCGAATAGATTATGTAGAAGTGTGGTTCCGCTTTTTCTGTGGCCACATATAAATATTGGATCTTTCATTAATGTATCAATAATTATATCTTTGTATTATTCTAAAAAGTCTAAAAAAGGACGTCATCTAAAGACAAAGGCGTACCTCTTAGGAGAGTTTTACTAATTCGCTTTCCTAAAACTTTAGCTAAGTATTTAGGGGGCATCCCGAAACCTGGTCGGATACTCCTTACATTTTCTTCGGTAATGATTGCACCTTTCTTGATGTCCTTAACAACATAAACTGATCTACTGAAAGCTCTGCCTTTTATCTGTTTTTCCGTTGGTTCGTAATCAACTTGGCCTATGGCTTTTTCAGCTTCTCTCACAGATGTTACCATTTCAGTAAACTCTTCTTCATTCATGGAAAAAGAAGCGTCAGGACCACCGATTGATCTATCAAGAATAAAGTGCTTTTCAATAATTCTAGCTCCTAAGGTAGTTGCAACAATTGGCACTGTACTTCCCAAGGTATGGTCAGACAGACCAGGAATAATATTGAATCTATCTTTGAAATCAGGTATCATGGCCATATTTGCTTCTTCAATAGGAGCAGGATAACTCGAAGTACATTTCAGCAACGCAACGTTATGGTTTCCCATACGTTGACAAGCGTCAAGAGCTAATTCAATGTCCTCTGATGTTGCAATTCCCGTGGACAGAATTACTGGCTTCCCTTTAGATGCAACATATTCAATAAGTGGAATGTCCGTGATTTCAAAGCTGGCAATTTTGTATGCAGGCGCATTTAAGTTCTCAAGGAGATCAACAGCTGATTTATCAAAAGGCGAAGAGAAACATATCAATCCTTCTTCCTTTGCACATTTAAATAACTCTTCATGCCATTCCCATGGGGTATAAGCGCTTTTATACAAGTCATAAAATGTTTTACCATCCCAGATAGAACCTGACTTAATAATGAAGTCATCTTTATCAGATTGGATTGTTAATGTGTCAGCAGTGTAGGTTTGAAGCTTAATTGCATTCGCACCAGTACGCTTAGCAGCTCGAATGGTTTCCAACGCCGTTTCCAGACTACCGTTATGGTTTGCTGATAACTCAGCTATCACGAACACAGAGTTATCTTTATTAAAGTCAAAATCCTGAATTATCATCAAACTAATTTTTGTCCTACCTTAAGAATTAATAAACTCTGTAGGTTTCTAATATTTCTAAGTTCTAAAACGCCATTTGGTGTTTTCACGCAGATAGGATTTAGCGAAACAATTAAGCCGTTTCGATCGGTTTCATTAAAACCTTTATCGCTAAAAACAACTTCGTCTATGATTACTTTTTCGCCTAGTTCGTCAGAATAAGTAAAGGCGCCGGGGTACGGATAGGCCTGTGCACGAACCCAATTTCTTATTCTCTCCTTTTGCCAACCCCAATTTATTCTCCCGTCATCAGGAGTACGTTTCCCGAAAAATGTCGCATTCTTATTATTTTGGGGTAAAAGCGTAATGCTTCCTCGCTCATAATCATCAAGTATCTCATCAACAAAAGGAATATAAAGCTTATTGAACTTCTCAAGTATATCGGCACCTGTATCGTTGTTATCTATTATGACCTCTTTTTGTTTTATAATATCGCCCGCATCACACCCATCGTCAATTAGATGAGCTGTAACCCCCGTCTTCGATTCATTATTAATGATTGCCCATACATGAGGTGTTCTACCACGATATTTTGGTAAGAGTGATCCATGAATGTTTACAGCAAGCTTGGACTTTGAGAATAACGAACGCTCAATTAAGAAAAGGTAATTAATAGACAAAATTATATCAATTTCATAGGCATCTATAAATCTGAGCGCGCGCTCATTACGTGGATTACCAGTAAATATTGGCCAACGATTATGATTAGCTGTATCAACAATCCCCCTAGAATTTAAATCTGTGAACACGCAATTTATTGAATACTTAGAATCCCTTAAATATTCGAGTACATTGAATCCTAGATCTCCACTAACAAATAATGCTAAATTCATTAGTTCATCAATTTGGAATAAATCAATACATCCTTAAAATCACCCTGAAAAAAGCAGTGATCTTTAAGTCTAGCGTCCTTAAAATATCCATTTAATTCAAGTACATCAAAAAGATGAGGGCGTAAATCAAAGGCGTAGATGAAGATTTTGTGAAATCCTAGTTCACCAAACGCTGCCTGTTCGAGACAGTTCAAGAATACTGACCAATTTTTAGAAAATGACGCCTCCTCAAGTTGCGTGTTCATAATAAAGGAAACCTCAGCATTTTTGTCAATCCAATTTATATGAACTAGACCTCCGTAACCAATACATTGATTTCCTTCGAGAAAACTGAAAAGAATCTGATTTGGCCTTTCTTCATTAAATAGTGAAGCAATCGTAGTATTGAAGTAATTATTTTGTTTCTCGACCGTTAAAGGCTCATTCTGGCGCAAATGGTAAATCTGTTCATTGCGCCATTCCATTATTTTGAATCTATCCTCATGTCGAATCGGCGTAAGACTGTAGTCACCATTTCTGAACTCTTGTTTTTTTATAGCCTTGTAGACTCTCATTAATTCAATCGTTTAAAACCTCCATGACTAATTGGTCCTTCGAGTAATTCAGAAATATCTCGATGCGATTTTTCAAAATCACTAATTGTCTTAAAAATTGGATTTAGCTCATTCAAGTAATTTTCAATTACTGAATCTGTATGATCGACACAAACATACACGCTGCTACCAGCAAGCCAGCCTTTTTTGAGCATCTCCTGGGTAATAAAGGTCTTATGTTTCAACCAATTATCAGACACAATTGAATAGGTTGACAAAGCAGGAATACCGGCACAGTTTAATTCTAAGTCATTCTCTATGGCGAGCTTTTTCCAGCCTTCTTGAATTTTTTTCCCTTGAGCTGTAATGACTTCCCAAGATTTAATTCTCTTCATTTCCTCAAGTGTAGCAACAGCCGCGGCTGGTCCAATTCTTTCTGTCCAAAAAGTGCTACTGATAAAAGTTTTTTGAGCAGCTTCCATAACTTCTCGTTTTCCAAGAACAGCCGTTATTGCATAACCGTTTCCGAGTGCCTTACCAAACATACACATATCAGGTTCCACACCATATTTCAAATGTATACCCCCATATGTTTCTCTAAAACCAGATGTGCACTCGTCAAAAATCAGAACGATATTATTTTCATCACATAGCTTACGAATACCTTCTAGGTAACCTTTTTTAGGTCCCATATTTCTGGTAACTTCCATTTTAATAACCCCTAACTGAGGATTGGACTTTACAATTTGCGTAATTTCTTCCAAGTCATTATAGGTGAATGGAATTGTTGTCCCTTTCAAGGATCTTGGCACCCCTGCTGGTTCTAAGCCAGGAAGGAGGTGTCCATCTAAACCAGCATTGTCACCTAGGTTGGTAGAAATATACCAATCATGCCACCCATGATAACCACAAATTGCAACTTTATCTCTTCCAGAAGCAGCCCTAGCAATTCGAACCGCAATTGAATTGGCTTCCCCTCCAGAGCGTGCAAAGCGAACCATATCTCCCCAAGGGTGCAATTCAATCAGTTTTTCCGCTAGTTGAACTTCTTCGGGACAGTTAAAGGTTGACATGTTACCTTTCCTTACTACACTACTTACTGCTTCATCTACATGCGAGTTACCATACCCAAGGGTATTGGTTCCAATACCCATGATATACATGTCTGTGTACTCATTACCGTCTAAATCTTTCACATTAATACCTTTGGCCGTATCGAAATATGAAGGCCATTGGTCCGGTAAGTGCATTTCTGGTCTTTTGG
>Ga0209193_1000605_pt1 | contig 22487 bp, 34 predicted proteins | sample COGITO_mtgs_1003_FD_185515 | JGI IMG/M metagenome (GOLD analysis project Ga0209193, IMG submission 185515) | Pelagic marine microbial communities from North Sea - COGITO_mtgs_100330 (SPAdes) (version 2) | ecosystem: Environmental > Aquatic > Marine > Epipelagic ...
CTCCGATAAGCCCAAAATAAGAGCTTTCGGAGCTAATTATAACACATACCCTCTTTTTCTAACCAAAAAGGGGGTATTTTTATATCATATAACATCATTTCAGTTGGTATATGTACAAAGGACCATGAAAGTATAGTGAAAGTATATAGAATAGATTTAATATTAGATGGAAATATTAATAGGAATAATTATAGCAGTAATTTGGCATATCAGATCATGTAGGATTAAGGATGAGTTAGATAGACATTAGGAGAGGGTAAGAATAGACAGTAAACATAGGGGTATAATAGAATAATCAATGAATGATTGGGTAAAGGAAGGGTATTTAGAGGATCTGTTCTTTTTTTATTTCTAAAAAATAAGAATAAAGAACATATTTTTTTCTCCATTATTACTATCTCTATATACCTATTATCTTAATAAACCCCAATAAAAACCAATAAAACCAAACTAAAACCAAAACCAGTTTAAGTTCAAGTTCAATAAACCAAACCAGTTCAAACCAGTTCTATAAACCAGTTCAGTATAATGTTAAATACTAATTAAATAGCCGCAAAAAAGTAAAATTTATGATTTATCAAAATGGCGCGAAACTGGGATTCGCTGACACTATTGCCTTTTAGTATAGCTAGTTAAATTTAATAAAAAAAACGGCTTGAAACTGGGATTGGCTGACACTTTTGGGAAAAAGGCTTTTTGAAAACGGCTTTTGGTGCAATATCTTGAATTGTGAATGGGATTTAGCGAAATACGGTCATATTCAATTGTGAATCATATTCTGCCAAATACCAGCCCAATTGTGAATCAAAAAATCTCAAATACCCTGCCCGAGATCTTCATTTAAAATATTATGCTTATTTTTTATTAGAAAATATTGTCATATTATTATATCAGCCAGCGGAAAAAAGTTATCTTTTTGTTTTATGGAAAAAGAGTGCTATTATTTTGCGCTTTTCAGAATGATATTTAATGATGATTTTAACACTCATAAAAATATTTTTTTTACTTTTGTGACATTTTTAACATTTTTGGGGTTGACCTGAATTGGATATATGGTATGCTGAATGTACGTTATGAAAACAAAAGGTGGAATCACATACATCGGAGTATCATTGGGAGAACTGAAAAAGTACTTTACTGATGATGCTGTCATTCATGTTTCAAAGAAGTTTCTGAAATCTTATGAGTTAATATCTGGTATGGAGGAGGAGACTAAGCCTGTAGTAATAAATGTCACAAACAAAGCTCAGGAAGTAGTAAAGACAGAAGAACCTGCTGCTGCTCCAATTGAGATAAATTCTTTTGATGGAGACTGGTAAATCTTAAAAATATCTTTTTTGAGCATTGACATAAGTTGAAACTTACTTTAAATTGATTACTGTTATGACAAACACTACTACTACTACTACTAAAATCGACCTGTTTCCCAATGTTGTTGGGCAATATCCTGCAAAGCGTAAATTTGAGTTTTACATCAAAGGATTTGAGAGAACAGGTATTGTTCCTAATATCCTGTTAACTGCTCCAAAAGGTGCAGGTAAGACCATGCTGGCAAGAGCATTTGCTAGGAATCTCGTCATCGAAGATGTTCGCGAGATAGATGACGTATTACATGATGTTATCGTGCCTAAGAGATATCTTGAGTTTAATTGTGCTACGATTAAGAATCTCAGGCAATTCGTTGAACAGATAATGGTTCCTTACATGCAAGGTGGATCTAAGGCTACATTCCTGTTCGATGAATGTCACATGTTACCCAAGGATGTTACCATGGCGTTATTAACTATCACTAATCCCAATAAAAATAATTTTAATACTTTTAGCTACGAGGGAAGTGATATTGATATTGATTTCAGAAAATTAACATTCATTTTCGCCACTACTGAACCTCAAGATGTATTTCATGCATTGATTGATCGTATGAAAAAAATTGACCTTGACGATTATTCTTATGACGAATTAGCTCAGATCCTCATGTTGAATACTGATAAGATCAAGTTTTCTGGTGATATTGTTGTAAAACATATTGCTCCTACTCTCAGAGGTAATGGTCGTTCTGCTCAGATGATGGCAACGGATATCGTAAGTCATTGCGCTCAGAATAACATAAAAACATTTAAATTAAAAGATTGGAATGTTATGTGCAAAGTGCTTGACATTTTACCTTATGGCTTAGAGAAGCTGGAACTCAGGTATCTGAATATCCTTCGACGTAATGGATGTATCAGGTTATATAACTTAGCAGCAAAATTACAGATGACTAGATCAGCAATCCAATCTAATACAGAAGTTTATCTGCAAAAGTTAAATCTAATTGAAGCTACTGCTCATGGCAGACAGTTAACCGTCAAAGCTAAGGAACTCTTTGAGAAAAAAATATTGACTTCTTGAGTAAAAAAATTGGACAAGTACCCCTTGAGTGCATAGTATAATTGTGTATGAGAAATACAGTATATCGTGTTAATGTAACTCAAGAGGGTAACTCTCTATCCGTGGATTCAGTAGAGAAGTTGCGTAAATTCAATCAGCATCGAAGCGAATGGGAATCGGTAGCTAAGTCTACCTTCACTGCTTCAAATAAAGATGGTAATACGTTGAAGTTTTCCAAGAAAACTGGTAAACAGAAACGTTAATAGAATCCCCCTCAAATAGTAGTCCTCATAACACACTATCTCCTCACTCGAAAGAGTGGGGAGTTTTTTTATTGACAAATCTTTGATTGCCAAATAAAGCTTGCCAAATAATATGTATATGGTATAAATGTATTACGTTCCATCGAGTGATGGTAATGTATCATAGGGTAAATAAATATTAATAAATATATAGAATAGAGAGATAAGCGTTTTCCGATAAAATTGAAATAAGGGAGGACATGTGCGTGTCTTCCCTTTTTTTATGATTGTAAATAACAGAAGGCGAAATAACAGAAGGCGAAATAATGAACCCGAAATAAATAAATAACAAATAAGATGTATTATATTTTTGGGTAAAAAAAATCCCCTTTCGGGGATTGTGCTCAGTAGTCTTCCTCATAGTAAGTCTCATCAAGGTCACTCGGATTCCCCTGATGACCTCCAAGACCGCATCGATCCCGATAACCATAACAGCATTCCTCGCAAAAATATCCTGCGTAAACATTATAACTGTCACGGTGTTGAATCTGGCGCGATGGTTTAAGCTCGCGGCATTTTGGGCATTTCTTTTGAGGTGATTCCATGTAGTAAGCATACCATATTAATCTGGCATTGCAAGTTTTATTATCATTATATTTTAAAAAGATATTTTCATTAGAAGCTTGACATTCATAAGGTCTTGAATATAAGGTACTTAGAGCTCCGAGGGGGCCCCTCCGCGGCCCTAACCCCCTCATTATCAACACTTTAGGGGTCTTTCAAAATCACAAGAAAAGAATTGTGTCAAGAAAAAATCTTTTAAATCCCAACCTCCTTGTCATAGGCAACAGCCTTCTTATAATCTATTCTACAATAGCTACAAGTTTTTTTGCTGTATCTAAAGCCGTATTTAAAGCCGAGTAGAAACCCATTGATTTCCTCAAGTGATCTGCTATCGAAAACCGCCTCGTTATCTTTTGTCAAGAAAAACATTGATCCAGTTTTATCGAAACAAAAACCAAGTTCTTTTGCCAAAGAATTCACATTCCATTTCATTACCGGTGGTCTAGTATATTGCCTCATGCTTTTAGTATCCTAAAAAGTCCAAGCACTGTTGCCTATCCCATTCCGAAGCGTCAATCCACTCAGAACCGGCTTGTCCGCCTCCACTGTAAACATCCTCCACTAAAAGCTGAGAATGTTGTTTATTGGTTGCATAACGTTTGAAAGATTCCATATCGCTTGAATATTCATGGAGTTCTAGTATCTGAATTAGTTTGTCTATAGCGGTCATATGTCCAGTAATTTTAAGACACTTTTTATTTTGCGTCAATGTAAAAGATAAATTTTATTTTTATCATTTATGGGGTTGACATCTTTTATTTATCAGGTATATTGATTGCATGAGTTCACTTAAGATAACTTTTGAAAACGCCAAGCTGAAAGGCATATGGCATTATTCACTTCCAAGCGGTTATACTTGCCCCGGTGCAAAATGCTGCAAGACATTTGCCGATAGAGAAACAGGCAAGATCACCGATGCACAAACGCCAGTTGATGGTATGTCTTTTCGTTGTTATGCTGCAATGGATGAAGGACGTTTGCCCAATGTCCGCAAGCCAAGATGGGAAAACTTTGATTTATTAAAATCATTGAAAACTACAGCGCAAAAAGTAAAGCTTATTGTCAAGAGTATAAAAGAAACTGGTTTAACTCGCGGAGGAACCTTGCGCGTCCATATTGGTGGTGATTACTATTCACAGTCTTATTTTAACGCATGGATGAAAGCATCAAGCTTTTTCCCGAATATTGTTTTTTATTCTTATACTAAGAGCTTGAAGTTTTTATTATCTTACGTCAAGGAAAACGGTGGCTTGCCTGATAATTTTGTTTTTACTTGTTCGCGTGGTGGAAAGTATGATAATTTAATTCCCTCAACTATGGTCAAAAGCGCAAGAGTTTTCTTTTCTCAAGAAGAGGCCAAAGCTTTGGATCTTGACATTGATCACACAGATGATTTTGCAATCTCTGGCAAGGATGATTTTGCATTAGTCATTCATGGAAACCAGCCAGCAGGGACAAGTGCAAGTAAAGCTTTACAAGCTTTGAAGAAAAAAGGCTTTACAGGCTACGGTAAAAAAAGTAAGATCTAGAAAGTATGTGGTTAGTATGCGGTTTGATTTTGGGTGCGGTCTTATGGGTAATGTCTCAACAACCTATGGAATAAAATACAAATGGAAGAACACAAAGAATACAAAGTAAAGTTGACAGCTCAAGAAATTTTTGAGTTGAAAGATCATCATAGAGAACTAATGGAAGATACATTCACGTATGAGGGCGCGCTTGTCCTCGGAGTGGTAGATCAAATATTAAAACAAGATAAAGAATAAAATACTATGAAAAACAAAAAATTAATTAGCTATATTTCACACATTATCGAGTCACAAGATTTTTCAATCCCCATAAAAGTAAATTTGATTGGCGGAGTGATGGAAATCTTTTCTGCGACTTCCTTAGAGCCACAAGCTCAAGAAAAAAGACCTCAAGAAAAAAGACCTCAAGAAAACAAAACAGAGAAAAAACAAAAGATTGTTTCTACTGCAAGATATTGGAAATACAAAACTGAGCAAGATCCGAACAGTAAACCGAAAGGCGAGAAGATTAGAATGTCAATAAAAAGAGGGGTATCAAAAAAACGTATCTGCGCTTATTTTAACTTGACAGAATATCAATATCGCGCTCATAAAGCTGTCTGCGCGAGAATGGAAAGAAAAACTGTGAAAAAATAGTCTTGACAATGTAAGATTTTAAAGGTAATGTAGCGGCATCGTATTTTGCTGGTTAATTCATCGCCTTGAGGGTAACTACATAAAAGCCCTCGTCTTCTTAAACTATTGAATATCAAGGGGTTAGGGCTGCGCCGGGGCCCCCTCGGGGCTGTAAACCCTTTAAAACCAAGGACTTACATCGTTAGCGCTGGCATCCAATCACCGACCCAGATTTCTTTATTATTTATTAAAGTATATTTATATGACTCTAATATAGATTCGCCGCTATCTTTTTTTATAAAAGTTTTATATTTATAAGGATTATATACTACTTGAAAATCAGTAGAGAATATTTTCTTTCCACCGCCCCAAGGAATCGTAGGTCCATAAGTTTCCACCAGTTGACCGCATACGAAAGCATGAACGTTTTTTCTTTTCTCTTTTAGGACCTTGGCTCTACCTGCTGGCTGAACTCTGAACTTTACATTTTTAAGAACAACCGCATGTGGATGATCAACAACCACGCCTTTGACTCTCATACTTAGGCATTTTCTGTGAAGGTTATAATAAACAGACACAGTTTTTCCTGAGTTGATGAGATCCATTTTTTCGCTATCTGATATTGATTTCATGATTAAATTCTATTGTATTTTTTTCTGAACGCAAGAATTACTTTCATAAAAAAGCCCCCTTTTCAGGGGGCTGTGATTTAATTTGTGGCGAGTGATACTTCATCCACCTCGATTTTCTCCTTGTCCGGGATTCTTGTTGTCAGCTTGGTGAAGGTCGCATCGTTATTGGCAGCTTCACTTAATCTACTAAGAACATTTCGATTGGCTCGATTTGATAGTTCAAACCTATGCTCGGCTACATTGTGCGTCAAGTGCTGAGTTACTGCATTGTAAAGGTTATACATATTTCGAGGGTGGTCAATTGCAGCGTGTCCCGCGTTTACCTTATAGGTTTCATCAATCCAGATTGGAGTTATGGAATCTTTCATGCAAGTTGAGATCATCTTTTTATCTGCTAAGTTTTCCAAGATGAGAACTCCTTGCTCTTCAGTTATCAACATGTCATTTAAATGGCGAAACATATCAGCCGACTCTCGGAATTTCGTTGCGCATTTTAAAACTGACTCAGCGATTGAATCCAGTTTCAGCTTCTTACTATGCTGTTGATTTAATTGGCTATCAGCTTTCAAGCTCATCATCCCATTAGAGCAAACCAATCGGCGTAAACCAATTGACCAACTTAGTCCAGAACTGCGATCAAAAGAATTGTTGAGGATCAAACGCATTGAAACCACATCCCCTACATTGATTTTTTCCTTAACGGCAGGGAAGTCATAAACGCCGTAAAAACGAGAACCTCCTTGAGTGACAAGTTTTTCTGATTCATACTGCCCAAGATTAGTTCTTTCAAGTGCCTGTTCCACTTTTTCTATTACTGTTCCATTATTTACAATTTCATAATGCTTGCTTGTCGATCCAATGCATTCATTGGTGTCTGTTCTGTAATTTCCCATTACATGTGATGGGTTTCCATCGGCGTCTGATAATGGGCGCTGCTCCACTTGAAAGTCATAGTGGTTGGATTGAAGTGATTTTTTTGGTATGGATTGTTTTCTCATAGTATTTATTCAGTGATAGGTTTTAACTTCGAATTAATAATGACATTTTTTTCTGATATGGTCAACAATATTTTATGATTATTTTTTATGCGGTTAGAAATTTATGAGCTTTTAAAGTATTGGTGAAAGCCATCATTAGCATTGGGCTGTAAGGGTTTGTGCTGTAACGATGTGACCAGATGTTAATCCATCCCTGTTCGCCAAATCTTTCTAAAAGGTGTGGCTCAAGATTACTTGCATAATAACCATGTTTAAATTCCATAGGGACGTTTTTATTATGGCGGATACTCTTGGCGTAAAAAGTCACGACCACGACAGAATGGGGGGCGCATTGTCTCGTTGACTCTTCAATACGTTCTGTATTCGCTGCCCCACAATAATCACGCCAAATGAACATGGGGTTTGTATATTTTGCGCGTCCAGTAGCAGGGCTTTCAACATATCCGTTTTCTGGGAGAGGTAACTCCACGTAAGATAAAACATCACGATTTTGATCCAATAACCTATTAACACGCGGAGTTTCCATATTATTTTTATATACAATTCCATCTCCTTCGTAACAGAAAAGTTTTACGTTTTCTTGCCTTGCTCGTTTTAATATATGACGTTCTAAATTAAATCCAGTAGCAGGAAGCCCCGCAAACGCTTTTTCTTTTCCCTTGAGCATTTTTTCAAATTCAGCTTCTAGTCCTGCGACCATATGGCGAGCTTTGATTTTTTCATTATTTTTTTCAATTGAAGGTGAGTAGCTTGTGTTCATGAGAAAATAATGTCATAATATAATCTCAGGGTCAACCATAAAAGTAACTTTTTTAAATATGAAGTGTGATCTAGTCAAATATGAAGTGTGGGACAGTCAAATAATGAGCGCGGCTCTTTAATAAAAAAAACTTTTTTCCGCAGATCACTTTATGATATAAAGTAAGTATTCGCTTGACATTCGTAACCTATTTACTATTAAGGGTTTACGTCTGCTCGGGGGCCCCTTCGCAGCTGTAAAGTGCTTATTATTAGGGGTTTATAGATATTTAGGTAAGCATTCAGCGTGCCAAGGTGGAAAAAGAAAAATCCGCGAAATTAATCGCGGATTTAACTTGACAAGCGGGAAAACCATTAAACCCATTTGTCGTTTCACATAAGTAGTATATGAACATGTGAAAATGTCGGGGATTGTTTTAAGTCAGCCCCGACTGACTGTTTCTCCATAACACAACAACATAACCAATAACAAATCCGATTCACCTCCATCGGCAGGGAAATTTAAAATTAGATCGTTTCCTCATTCGGCCAGATTTTAAAACCTTTATGCCAGATACTCACCTCTTGATTTTTACCGTATCGGTTCAAGATCTGCTCGGCTTCTTCAAAAGCTCTCAGCAAGCCTTCATTTGTTCGCGGGAAAGTCTCGTAAACATCTTTTGTGTGCTTGAGCCTGTAAACGTTATCATTAACTTTCATACGTTCAATTTACCAGATTAAAAGAGTTTGTCAAATTATATTTCTCGCATTGCTGTCGCATATATCGGATCTCCAACATGGCGAACTCCCATAACTTCCCACGGTGCCATATCAGTTGAGATATCATCCTCAAAACAATAGTAATCATGATGACGATTTTTCCAATCATACATATAGATATATGTTTTGCCGTTCCATGTGGAAGGGACTTCATCGCCATCACAGGCGACACAATAAGGCGCGTTCTTAAATGCTGCGGAAAAAGTCTTGCCGTTTGGCATGGTGTAGGTGACGATTCCGGTTTCAGTATCCTTGTTAACTTTCATGATTTAATTATGTCAGTTTTAAAGATTAACGCAAGGAAAAAGAGTGATTATTTTTAGAGCTTGTAAAAAGCATGTTGACCAATTACTTTTACAGGTTTTTTGCCTTTTGCCCAATAAGGTTTCTTTTTCATCCATGTTGCGTGATAGTGGTTGCTGTAACCAACCAAGGCACGATTCATTGAGTTGACATTCTTGGCAAAGTATATCGCCATCTTTGCCTGTGGCAAGTCAAGCAAGTGTTCAAGATCTTTTAAACTTTTGCCGTTCCAACATGAGAATTGCCATTTCGCTAAACAGATTTGTTTTGCTGTTTGCTTTCGTTCAATTGCTCGTTGTTGAATAACGGCACAAACTGCGCCCATTCCATTGTCGCCCTCTCCTCTTGCTTCTGCAAGTAGCGTGATTGCCACAATTTTTTGTTCATCTGTAATTGATGACGCCAATGCCGAGATTGATTGAAGTAAGAGAATTGCATATATTAAAGATTTCATAGTATAAGGTAACATATTAAAGGGGATTGTCAAGCCCTCCTTTTCAGGAGGGCCGTTGAATTATTGACGCAGTATGTCAATTATTTTGTTAGTATTGAATCTTCTAAGAGGTCCAATATTCCCATCAACTACTTTATGACAGATAATATGATCTGAATGTTTTTCAACTTGAGTAATGCAGTATTCCATCATCTTTTGACCTTTCACGTAGAAAAGAGAATATTTTGCGTTTGAAATGATGTTGGTTAGTTTGTTTTCTAAGATGTTGTTCATGGTTTTAATATAACAGTTTTTGAGGTTGTTGCAAGGAAAAAGAGTGATTATTTTTAATCTATCTTGTTTGCGAGATGATCAAACAGGGCTTCGAATCTTTCACCCGAAGCTAGTAGGGTATTTTCAAGCCAGACACCGAGAGCAATCATATTTTCTAAGATCTTGTCCATGGTTCTAATCTATCAGATTCAAGGAGTATTACAAGGAAAAAGAATGATTATTTTTTCCCATCTCCCAAGATCTCAACCCGTCCAAGTATTTGCGTGAGGCCTTGTCTCTTGCGGATTTTTTGGCTGCGGCTCGTGCTAGGAATTGTTTGAATTCTTTATCTTTCATACTTATAGTATGACAGTTTTTTCAAACATTGCAAGCGTTTTCTGAAAAAAAGTATGATTATTTTTTGTCTGAAGTATTTTAAATTAAAAGCTTGACATGCATAACTCGTTGAATATAAACACTTTAGGGCTCTGAGGGGGCCCGGCCCGAGCCGTAAACCCTTTAAAGTCAAGGACTTAGAGCGATCGCAGTAAGCATCTGGCGTGCCAAGATTAATTTAAAAAAAGTGCACAAAAAGCTTGTTATTGTTTTTTGTTTCCCTATAATAATAAGTGGACCCCTGATGACGCGGATACACAAGGACAAAAAGAAAGGGCCGAAGCCCTCCTTGTCAAGGTTTATTTTTATTTCTTTACCATCACCTGATAACATTGGATCTTCTTATAGAATGAAAAGTCTGATTCATTCCAAGAATCATCTGGAGTATCACCGTCAAAGATTGAATCCTTGAAAACTTCCATTTCAAAATCACAAAGGATACTGATAACATTATAACCATTTGAAACATGAGGAAGACAAGGGTCTTCATCGGGGCAAATGTTGTCGAGCTTTACTCTATCCCATAGCAGCTCTAATACTTCACAACCTGAGATCCATTGTCGTTCATGTTGTGATACTAACCCCATCACCATTTGATAAACTGCTTTGCTTTTATCTGCTTGAATAAGCAACTGTTCAAAATGCTTAAGGCATTCTTTGTATTCCATGCGCTCATACTGTGTGAGTTTCTCTTCTATGTTAGTGATTGTATTCATGGTTTGTATTCTGTTATATGTTATCAACGGATGCGTTAAGGAAAACCGAGGAGTTATTCTCCATTGTTTGTATTATATGATCTTGTTCTGAGATCTTTTCTTTCAGGTAATCTTTTCTTTCCTCTGAAAGAGCTTTCTTTTGCTCATCCTCAAGGAGACGCTTGTGACTTGAGGCTGAAGTGATGACCTTGTAGTAAAGGGACATGTTGAAGTCTTTCGTTGTTTTCATGATATAAATTTAACATATTTTAAGATTAACGCAACAAAAAAGAGTCATTATTTTAAAAAAGATTATCTTATCTTTTTTTAAAAAAGTGCTTGATTTAATCGGTAGGTATGGTATCTTGTATGTATAAAGTTTAACAGAATAACAATAAAAACATTATGACTAAAGTAACTATTAACTACGAACCAGCAAAACATGACGGCATCGAAAACACTGATAACTCTATTTTTCGCTATGTCGTCGAAACTGATGAGCCATTTGAAAACCTATCCAACGGAGAAAAGTTTGCAGGCTTTGGTGGGAAGTGCGTTGAAACTGGTGAGTATAAGCGTTTCCGATGGGATCGGATTGAGTCAATCGTTCATCACGGTTAAGGCTCCGGCCTTCTAGGTAGGGCAACCCCCTACCTAGCAAAGACCCCCCCTTTTCTAAAAGGAGATATCTCTCTGAGGTGTGGGGTGACCGGGGGGTGGTAAATCTCATTCTCCCCTCCCCCTTTTTCCTAAGTTTTTCAAAAATACGCGAGACATCGCAAATAAATAATTTTCAAAAATACTCAATCCTAAAAATAAGTTAGTTAATTTCAAAAAACCCAATTAAAATTCAATATGCTTTACGTAGATTCGGAAAATATAAGAGAAGATTTAGAAAGAAAAGAAAAAGCTATAGATTTATCAAATTATTATTATCAACCTAATTTTTTATCACAAAAAGAGATAGATTTTCTTATAGAAATAGCAGAAGATAAGACTCAGAGGGCTACGACTTTTAGCGGCGAAAGTAACGAAAAAAGAAGAAGTAATGTTGGTTGGATATCGCCAAAAGAAGATGGCAGAGATAATTCTTGGGTATTCCAAAAGATAAGCGCGTTAGCTTCGGCTGCTAATAAACATATGTATAATTTTGATATATGTGGGATGTACGAATGTTTACAGTATACTGTATATAATGGAGATGAAAAAGGTTTTTATTGCGCTCACGTAGATCACGGTAAAAATTTTTACAAAAGAAAATTAAGCATTGTAATTCAACTAACTGATCCAGCGGAGTACGAAGGGGGAGATTTATTAACTATAACTAGTGATTCACCTAATGTCGTTCCTAAAGGTTTAGGGATGGCGGTCATATTTCCTTCTTGGATGCTACATGAAGTTACCCCTGTAACAAGTGGAACTCGAAGGAGTTTGGTATGTTGGATATCAGGTCCCCCTTTTAGATAAACGATGGTAGTTTTTCTAAAATCTTTTTGAATTCCCCTTAACCGAAGCTCATAATATATTCAATATGAAAATATGTACTAAATGCAAAGAAGTCCTACCTTTATCAGACTTCAGGAAGCAAGGTAGTACTAAAGATGGGTTGAAGTACTACTGCAAGGAATGCGACGACAAACTCGCGAAAAGCTACTATCAGAGAAATAAAAATAAAATTACTGATAAGGTAAAGGAGTGGCAGAAGAATAATCCAAATAAAGTAAAAAGCTATAAGAAATCTTACTACGGTAAAAATAAACCTAGCTCGAATTAAGATTTTAAAAAAAATAGATTTTACACTATTTTTTGTGTAATATGTTTTAACATGGGACTTAATTTAAATTACGCCAAGGAAGACGGACAGCAGGCTGACTATTGGAAGATCAGTCGTGTTGAAAATTGGTTTCAAGGAACAACAGGCCCTCAATACGCAGCTAATGTTAATACCTTGGGATTTACAAATGAAACTTATCGCGATCAAGGAGCTCCATCGGTTGATGGAAACATGTATACATGTCCTTATTCTGGAGCTCGAGATTATTATCCTTATGTGGATGTCACCGGGGTTTCTGGAGAAATAACCGGTAAACAACGCGTCGGTCCTCCACTACCATCAGACTGGGATTGGGCTGAAAACGGAGTATCCGGTTGGATGCAGAGAAGTGACGATATTAGAAGCGGCGCTTATACTTGGTTGAAAAATTGTGTACCTTTCTTTTCGGGATCAGTAGACGCACTTACAATAGGAGAATAATTATGGGACTTTATAAATCAATTACAACACCCGCTGGCTCAACACTAAATTACTGGGATTTTGGTATCGTTGAGGTTAATACCGCCGCATCAGAAAAAAAAGATCAAAATGCTGTTGTCAACATTTGGGGCTATCATGATGTAGATTACTACAATGCAGGCAAACCCCCAATTGAAAGATGGAATCAATACCCGTGTAATATGATTAGTGGCACCGATTACTATTCATATGATATGTTAACAGGTGTAAGCGGAGAAGTAACAGGTCAAAAACGAGTTGGTCCTGATTTGCCTGACGGATGGAGCTGGACAGAAAACAGTGTTTCTGGATGGATGTCTAGCAGCTCTGATATTCGTAACGGCGCTCAAACATGGGCTCTTAATTGTGTACCTGCTTTTTCAGGTGCCGTAGTAACTGGTCAGGTATACCCAGACTAAAAAAAGAAAATAAAATTATGAGTAATACAGATAAAACAGGAGGAAGAGATATTAACTATTGGAGACGCCGTATGGGTCTTAAAGAAGATGGTAACGTAGGTGTTGGTTCTACCTCAGGTAACGTAGGAGCCCCTGCTGGGGGTTCTGGAGGTTCTTCAGGTAACGTGGGTATGGGAGTGACTGCTCCTACGCCTGCTGCTCCTACAGCAAGCCCTAAACGTAGAGCTTCTAAACCAACAGTAGGTAACGTTGGTTCAAGCGGCAATGTTGGTGTCGGATCGACTTCCTAACGAAAGTATAAATTAGTTCCTCAGTCGCAGCCCTTTAATTGGGGCTGCGATTTTTTTTGGTATATTCTTATTGAGGTACTATTTATTACTGTATCCGACCCTCTGCCTCGGCTTCTTTATCGTTAACGAACATCTCAGGGTCTTCGATTAGGCCGTGAATAGGAGCACTCCATGTAATTTCTACTATTTTCTTGCCGCCGATGTAAGCATTAAATGCTGATAATAACATAGTAGCTTCGGAAGATATAGAACTTCTTTCATCTTCATAGCCGGGCATGACAGTTAAGCTCTTACCTTCTGGACCTAACCCAGTCCAAGGACCATTACAGTTGACCAAGGACCATTTTTTACTTTCGTTTTGCTGATAAGTTGCAACTGCGGTCCAACTAAAATCATCACTGATCCATTGCGCGGTGATTCCGTATTCATGCTTTAGAAGTATTTGTTGGTTGAATTTCATAATTTTTTACTTAAGGTTGTCAGATTGGTGTTTAGCTAACTCTATTTCTATTTGTCTTAATCTACCGTCAAGACTTCTTAGGTTTGCAGTATTATCCGCTGTGGATTTTTGAAGTACAGTAATTTCAGTAATTTTTTTATCCATTTGTATTAAATGGTCTTCTAATTTTTCGAATTCAATTTTGCTTGGAAATAAAGTTTGTAAGTAAGCAAGAACCCCTATACCTATAATTGGTGCAAATTTTAAAAATGCATCTAGGTCCGTAAAGCTAATTTTTTTGTTCTCTCCCATCTTCGTAATATGTTTACACGTTTTTAAAAGCATAGAAAGATTTTTTTGTGTAATTTTAGTTAATTATTTACATGGCTCAATTAAATGCAAACACCCCGTATATTCAATGCTTCATAAGAAATAAATATATATTCAGCCCCGAAGATAAAGGGTTGACGGAAGGTTATATATTTGGAGCAAAATCTATGATTAATAGACCAATGCACTTTCACTTTCAATCTTGTCTTGGTGCAATTTTTTGGCAGATTCCTATATCAGCGTTTTGTCATAAGGAAGACTACGATATCCTAAGTGAAGATGAAGAAAAACGTTTATCTTTGTTGCAAACATGGGATTGTCAAGACAACAATATCGCAGTAACGACATTTGGGTTCTTACAGAATAAACGAGTAGACATCCATTGTCGTGATAATGTGTGGCGTTCAGGTAAATATATATTTACTATTGACGATTACGAAGGAGATTTAAATGAACTTAACATTGGGTACGCTAATGATCAAGACTCGAAGTGTTTTCATTTTATAGAATTGGATGATGGTAATTATGCTATACCCCCTAATAACCTTTTACGGTGGCACAATGCTGATTTTATAGTCCCCTACCCTAAGGATACCCCTCCTAAAATTAAAATGTTTAATGAACCTTTATGTTCGGAAGATATAGACAGGTCTTACGGAAATACTCCATACTTTTTTTATAACCACTATTCAAAAGAAGAAGAGTCGAAGAAAGAGAAAGATAACAAACTATCGTCAAAAGAGTATCGTTCAGCCTGACCTTTACAAATACAATAAAAAACCCCCGAATTCACGGGGGTTTTTATTTTTGCATGCTTTAATTTTTAGTACAAGTCCGAATAGTCCACTGAAGCAGAAGCTTCGCTGACTTTTATTCCGAACTTTTTGGCCGCAGCTTTAATTTTTTTCAGGGCTGTTTTTTTGGCTTCTTCACTAATGTCAGTTTGGTCCAAACGCGCTAGGGCATTGCGTACATGAGCAGCATCGTTAATTGGGAGATGTCTTAATGAACGGGGGACTGTCTTACCTTCATCGTCTTTTTCTCCTCCGGGCTCAATATATGCAAAATTAGAATCAGGAAGATTATTTTTTTCTTTTGAGCTTAAGACAGCGCTTTTCATCTGCTCAAGATTTTCCTTGTCGTATTTTTTATCTTTTTTGATATCAACGATTTCGACGCTTTTTTTCTCGGAAGGTTTACCCTTTTTGAGTTTTTTAATTTTACTATCGTCGTCTTTTAAAGCATCTTTTTCATGCTTTTCTTTTTCTTTTTGGTTATCACGTTTAAGCTCTTTAGTGTCAATTTTTTCATACTGCTTCTTACTCATAGCAGCTTCTTGTTCTTCGCGCCATTTAATAATCTTTTCTGAAAAGTCTACAATTTTCATGTTTCTTAAACCTAATTACACGGTTTTAAGATAGGTCGGGGTATTTTTTTTATTTTCTGGGTCTTTTTAATTTATCTGCTTTTTCTATTACCTCTATTTGAGTTGGAGCAGGAGGTAGTGGAACTTCTTCCCATCCAACAAAGCCGGGATCGCTAGCTTTGGGTAAATAAGGTTGTCCTCCGTTCTTAGGGAGGGCTTTCTCAATAGTAAGGTGTTTTAACTGCTCGTTAGGTACTAACATCTTACTACGTCGATCTGACATGTAAAAAACTGTATTGCGAATTCCTACTCGAACTATACGAGCTTGACGACCTGATATATAAATAATATCATCATTATTAAAATCATTTCCCATAAACACAAGTAAACCTTGAGCAAAATTTATAATCATATCCTTCGCTATAATAGTGCAAATAGCTATTAAAAGAATCCATCCATATTCTCCAAGTAAACTTTCTAAGACCACTCCTATCTGTCCTTTATCTATAGATTCTGGAGATAACTTAGTGAAGTTTTCACTTGCATTAGCTAAATTAGTAATTGTATTTTTGATCTCCCCCATAACTTTTCATTTTAATATTACACTAAAAGTGTGTATCATATTAGTGATGTCAAGAGTTAAACACACAGGGGACTTTGAGTCCCTTGAAGTTACCGACGGAAAGGTGAAAATTCACCAAAGGGATACAATTAAGCCAAGGGAAAACTTTTATATAGAAGAATTACCATGGACAGAAAAGCAAAAACGCTTTATAGAAATATCATTAAATAAATCTACAAGACTAATGCTGTGTAAAGGGCCTGCTGGGAGTTCTAAAACCTTAATAGCAGTTTATGCTGCTCTTAACCTTCTTAACGACTCTAAAATCTCTGATGTGATATATATGCGTTCTGCAGTAGAAAGCTCGGATTCTAGGTTAGGTTTTCTTCCCGGGGATGCCGATGAGAAGTTGCATTATTATAATTTGCCTTTTATGGATAAGTTAGACGAGCTTTTAAATGAAGACACTGTAAAAAAACTACAAAGAGACCAGAGAGTGTCAATACATCCCGTAAATTTTGCTAGGGGTATGAGTTGGAATGGAAAAGCTATTCTTTTAGATGAAGCTCAAAACAGTTCTTTTAGAGAAATTGTAACAGTCCTAACTCGAATTGGCAGATATTCTAGAGCTTTTATAATGGCTGACCCTATGCAAACAGACTTGAAGAACGGTAATAGGGGAGGGTTTGAGAAAATATTTTCAGCTTTCGATAATGAAGAAAGTCGAGATATGGGAATCCACACCTTTGAATTTGACGAAAGTGATATTGTCAGATCTGCTATAACAAAATTTATTGTACAAAAAATAAATACTATTGAGAATCACTAATATTTTGTTTTATAAGTCTCGCTACAAGAGCAGAGAATTTTCTAACTTTATATTCAGGGATATCCCAAAAGAAAGCATGAGTGACCTCTTCGACGAGGACACTCATTTTTCTTCTGTCTTTTAGGGTCGGATCTATTTCAATAGTCGGTTTTTCAGATTCTGGATCACTGCATAATCCATCAGCTTTATATTTATAATGAGGTTTTTTCCATATTAGTTCATATTCAATACCGTCCGAATTAGTAAAGCGGGAATCTCGCATATATAAAATAGAGTACACTTTTTTTGAAAAACTAGCAGGAATTAATAATATATATAGTGTAACTTTTTTTATGAAAGCGTATTGTCCAGATTGCGGTTCAGCAACAGAGTATTCTTTAAGTAAGCCCAAATTTTGTGCTTCTTGTGGTAAATCTTTTTCTTTGACTGCGTCAGCGCCGGTTAAAAAAATTTTTAAACCCCGAGCTAGAACTGTTGAGCCTCAAATTGAAATAGAGGAAGAAGAAGAATTTTCAATTCCGGATATTGATAAACTACAAGTTAGTATCGAAGCGTCTAGATTTAAAAATGTAAGTAAGATAGGGGATATTATGGGATCTAATACGGAGAGTGACGAAGAAGGGTTTCGAAGAGAAGTAGATTCTAGTTACTCTTTGGAAACTTTTGAACAGGACTTTATGAGGGATGCTGGAAGTTCACGCAAATCTGATGCGAAAACCTAAATTAAAATTTGAAGATCATATTGAACAAATAGATAAGGAAATAAAGAAAAGAAGATCCAAGTGGAACCTAACAGCTCTCTCATGGATGGACTTTGATGACGTTTCTCAAATTCTTAGGATCCATATATTTAACAAATGGCATTTATATGACATTAACAAACCGTTAAATCCGTGGATTAATAGAATAATTTCTAATCAGATTAAAAACTTAATCCGTAACAATTATGGTAATTACTGTAGACCCTGTCTGAAATGTGCTGCAGCAGAAGCTGGAGACTTATGTTACATATACGGTAAACAAAGTGAAGCCTGCCCTCTTTTTGCTAACTGGAGCAAGACAAAAAAACAAGCTTATAACGCTAAACTCCCCGTCTCGATAAACGATCATACCTATGAGTTAAACGCTGCCGAATACAGCAATATTGATATTATAAGAGTTATGGAAAAAGTTAACGCAAAGATGAGGGAAAGTCTAAAACCAGCTGAATGGAAAATATACAAAGCTCTGTATATTGATCATATGTCTGAAGAAGATGCTGCAACATTGATGGGGTATAAAACAAATGAAAAAAACCGTGTCCCCGGGTATAAACAAATTAAAAATGTAAAAAAAGCTATTATTAATAAAGTCAAAAAAATGTTAAATGATGGCGATATAGAAATACTATGAGCGCTAAAACGTTTACCCTTAGTCCAGACCAAGAACTAGCTATCCTAAAATTATGGAACAGCGGAGAAGATAAGAATCTTTATATAAATGAGATTATGAAATCTATCTTTCCCGATTTACCAAAAGATAAACAAGACGGGAGATCTAAAGAAGGAAGAGCTGTTAAAAAATTTTTATTAAACAAGGGTCTAGAAGCTAAAGTTACAAGTAAGCATTACCCAAAAGAAAAAACTGAATTAACCGAAGATCAAAAAGAGTATATATATAATAATTGTGGGTCTATGAGGGCTATGGAAATAGCTCGAGTTATATTTGAAGAACCTAAAATATCTGCACTCGATCTTAGATATAAAATTCTTTTAGAGTACTTAAACAATATAGACAATAAGGTAAAGTACTCTGACGTTACACCTGAAGAGACCCCGGAAGGAGGATATGCTCCCCCCAAATCTGAAGCAAGAGCATTAGTAAGAGTTAATAAGTATGTTCATAACGGTATAGATAAAAATAAAGTTACTTCTAAACATAAAAGAAATCTTTCCACACTAATCGGGTACATGCATACGTATCGATTCTTACATCAAATTGGTACATATTCTATAGAAACTGATAGGGAATTATTCGAGAGTAGTTTTGTAAGATATACATGGGACAAAGATGACCTTACTCAAGAAGAGGTGGATCAGTATATTGTTTTATCAGCAGAGGTGGTAATAGCTTCGAATATCCAACGAAGAGTTGAAAGACTGCAAACTCTATTAGATCAAAACGCTGAAGATACGGAAGGCCGCAGGATGGCAATGAGTTTGGTTGAAGCAATCAATACTGCACAAACTGAATATAATCAATGTGTAAACAGGCAAACTAAACTACTGAATGAGTTAAAAGAAAAAAGAAGCCAACGGATGAGTAAACAGATGCAGCAATCTGCTTCTATTTTAAATCTGGTAGAACTTTGGAAAGATGAAGAGTCTCGCAATAAAATGATTAAGATAGCCGACCTTAGACGTAAAAATATTTCTTCGGAGATAGAAAGACTCGGGTCTATGGAGGAGATAAAGTCTAGGATAATGGGTATAAGCGAAGAAGAGGTTTTAAATGGTTAAGTGTAAAATATGTAAGAAAGAATTTACAAAAGATAAAGGGCTTCATTTACATTTGAAGGCTCATAAAATTTCCGTAAAAGATTACTATCACAATCATTACCCTAGATATGATTTACATACAAAAAAACTTATCAAGTTTAAAAATAAAGATCAGTATTTTTCTTCAGACTTTAATGATAAAAAAAGTTTAAAAAGTTGGCTCAAAAAGATTCCGATTGAAGAAGCTAGAGATTATTGTAAAAATTTACTTGTAAAAAGAAAGCTCGAAAAAAATATAGAGTATTCCCCGACACAAGTTGAACTGAGAACCTTACCCTTTCCTCCTATTCCTTTTTATGAAGTTATTTTTGATAATTATTATAAACTTTGTGAATCTTTAGGGTTTAAAAATAAATTGTCAGATCTTCCAAAAAAAATGGTTTTCAAAGAAAAATTTAACGAAGATCATTTAATATATATCGACTCACGAGAACAGAAGCCTTTGAGAATTTTAGATTTCCCTACAGAGGTAAAAGGTTTGAAATTTGGGGACTACTGTTTAAATGATAAAGCTAAGACCCATAATACTTACATAGAAAGAAAATCTGTACCTGATTTAATTGGTACTCTTAGTTCCGGTCTAGGAAGGTTTAAAAACGAAATATCTAAAGCTGCGGAAGAAGACGCTTATATGGTTATTTTAATTGAAAGAAAAATAGAAGAGTGTCTTGCTTTCAATAAATTAGCTCATGTGTATAAAAAAAATACTAGAGTTACTCCTGATTTTATTTTTCATAATGTCAGGGACTTAATACAGCAATACCCCCACATACAATTTCTTTTCGTAGACGGAAGACAAGAATGCGTGAGGATAGTTAAAAAACTTTTATTATCAGATGTTTTAAAAGATAAATTTGATCTTCAGCTAGCTTACGACTTAAAATTATTATAATGTGGTATTGTCCAGAAAAATATAAAACCTCTTTACCTAACCTAAACGAAGAGTATAGAAAAATAGAAGGAGAAATAACAGATAGACAAGCTAAAATAACTTTAGCTAAATTTCTTCGTCAAAATTTAGGTTTTACGACAGAACTTTTGTCAGGTATTAAATTAGCTCCTTTTCAAGAGATTACATTAAAAGCATTTTTTAATCGTAACTTTAATATGTGCGTTTGGGGGCGTGGTTGTGGTAAAAGTTTTATAGCGGCGGTTTATTGTTTTTTACAATGTGTTTTTGAACCTAGGACAAAAATATTAATTGCTGGTCCTACTTTCCGTACAGCTCGATTTATTTTTAATAACATAGAAAAGATTGTTGAGTCTAAAGAGGCTCAAATGTTAGCTCATGCTTTCGGCGTTAAATCCAAACGTAATGATCAGTTTGAGTGGAAAATCAATGAAGGTACTATTACTGCTATTCCTTTAAGTGGTGAAAAAATTCGAGGATTTCGTGCTAACATTTTGGTACTGGACGAGTTCCTATTATTACCTGAAGAAACAATCAAAAGTGTTCTCATGCCGTTTCTGGTAGCTCCTCAAGATATGGCAGAAAGAATTAAAATAAGAGAAATGGAGGATGAACTCATAGCAAAAGGAGATATGGAGGAAAAGCATAGAATAGTGTTTAGGAATAATTCTAAAATGATAGCTTTATCCTCAGCGAGTTTCAGCTTTGAGAATTTATATAAAACCTATAAAGAATGGATGGGGAATATTTATTCTGATGATATTTTACAATCAAATTATTTCATATCTCAAATGGGCTTTGATTCCATCCCTCCCGATATGATTGATACTACAGTTATAGAAGAAGCTCGATCAGGAGGCTCTTCCAACTCTTCTTTTTTACGAGAGTATTGCGCTCAGTTTACTGATGGAAGTGATAGTTATTTTAGTGCAAAGAAAATGTACGATTGTACTATTCCAGACGGCGAAAAACCTAACACACTTTTAAAGGGCGCTAAAGACCAACAGTATATCCTAGCAATTGACCCAAGTTTTAGTAATAGTCCTAGCTCCGATTATTTCGCCATGTCCGTTTTGGAAATCGACCCAGACGCTTCTAATAACTCTACGTTAGTTCACTCTTATGCTGTAGCTGGGGGAAATCTCAAAGATCATATAAAATACCTTTATTATATAGTGACAAGCTTTGATTTAAGTTTAATTATCATTGATAATGCCGGGTACCAATTTATTGATAGCGCTAACGAGTCTGAATTATTTACTAACTCAAAAATTAATCTTAAGTTTTTCGATTATAATAGTGATAAATCAGGAGTCGATTATCAAAATATGTTACTCAAGGCTAAGGGTCAGTATAACAAAAAAGAAGGTGCTATCTGCTTTAAACAGTTATTTTCTACTACTTTCTTAAGAGAAGCTAACGAATACCTACAGGCTTCTATTGACCATCGTCGTATTTGGTTCGGATCTAGAACTGCTGCTTGTGGAAGTTTTTTCGATAAAGCTACTAATCAGGCAGTCCCTCTCAAGCTTACCCCTCACGATACAAAAGGCGAATTTATAGAGTTCCAAGATGACATGATTCATCAAACTAAAAAGCAGTGCGCTTTAGTTGAAGTCAAGACCACAGCTAAAGGAGCACAAACTTTTGATTTACCTCAACACTTACGTCGCAGTAGTTCTGTCAACCGAGCTAGAAAAGATAATTACACCACACTAATGTTAGGTAATTGGGCAATTAAGGCCTATAATGATATTAAAAATACCAAACAAGAGGAAATTAACTGTACGTTTACTCCCAAAATGTTTGGTTAAGTGTAAAATTATATTAAATTATGGCAGTAAGGAAGAAAACGGAACAAGGCTCGGAACCTTTGATGGCTATGCATGAATCGACAGCTAGTCA
>Ga0209193_1000607_pt1 | contig 22443 bp, 16 predicted proteins | sample COGITO_mtgs_1003_FD_185515 | JGI IMG/M metagenome (GOLD analysis project Ga0209193, IMG submission 185515) | Pelagic marine microbial communities from North Sea - COGITO_mtgs_100330 (SPAdes) (version 2) | ecosystem: Environmental > Aquatic > Marine > Epipelagic ...
TGATGATTTTCACTGTTTAAAAATACCAAAAAATAAAAGGGAAGCAATTACTTGCTCCCCTTTTTAAAAAATTATCTTTTTAACTTACTCCACCGTAACACTCTTGGCCAAGTTTCTTGGCTGATCCACATTTCTGTTAAGCATCACAGCAATGTGATAAGAGAGTAATTGCAAGGGTATGGTTGTTACTAGTGGCGTAAGAGTCTCAGGAGTTGACGGCACTTCCATTACATAATCTGCCAGGTCTCTTACCACAGTATCTCCTTGGGTTACCACCGCAATTATCTTTCCTTTTCTTGCTTTAATTTCCTCAATATTGCTCACTACTTTACCGTAATGATTGCTATTAATAGCCACCACCACAACTGGCATTTGCTCATCAATGAGTGCAATAGGGCCGTGCTTCATTTCTGCGGCTGGATATCCTTCTGCGTGTATGTATGAGATCTCTTTAAGCTTCAATGCGCCCTCTAAAGCAACCGGGAAATTGTAACCTCTGCCTAGATATAAAAAGTTTGGAGAATCTTTAAACACCTTAGCAATTTCTTTAATTTCATCATTACACTCCAGCGCCCTAGCAACATGTGTAGGAATGGTGTCCAACTCCCTAAGATGCGTCATATAGTCTGACCTAGAAATGGTACCTTTTACATGTGCCAGTTTTAAGGCAATCATGGTAAGCACTGTAATTTGAGTAGTAAATGCCTTTGTTGATGCCACTCCAATTTCTGGTCCAGCATGGGTATAGGTTCCAGAGTGTGTTTCTCTGGATATGGTAGATCCAACAACATTACAAATACCATATACAAAAGCGCCCTTTTCTTTGGCCAGTTTTATAGCAGCAAGGGTGTCTGCGGTTTCTCCACTTTGAGATATGGCAATCACAACATCTTTTTCTGTAATAACCGGGTTGCGGTATCTAAACTCACTTGCGTATTCTACCTCAACGGGTATACGTGCCCAGTCTTCAAAAGTATACTCTGCTACCAGCCCTGCATGCCAAGAAGTACCACAGGCAACAATAATTATTCTGTCTGCATTTACAAACTTAGGTATGAATTCCTCCAAGCCACCTAGTTTAATGATACCTTGGTCTGCAAGTAATCTTCCTCTGAAAGTGTCTTTTATTACAGCAGGTTGCTCATAAATCTCTTTTATCATAAAGTGATCATAGCCGCCTTTTTCTATTTGCTCAATATTTAATTTTAGTTCTTGCACAAAAGGCTTAATCCTTATATCACTCTTGATTTTTCTAACTCTAATTTCCCTTCCAAGACGAATAACGGCCATTTGTTCATCCTCTAGGTAAATGGCATTATTGGTAAATTCAATAAATGGAGAGGCATCACTGGCTATAAAAAATTCATCATCACCAACACCAATAGCCAAAGGGCTTCCTAGTTTTGCAACTACAATTTCATTGGGTTTTTTTTGGTCAAAAACAGCAATAGCGTAGGCACCAACCACTTCATTTAACGCAATTTGCACTGCCTTACCTAGCTTAACACCTTGCTTATTTTTTATTTCTTCAATAAGGTTTACCAATACCTCTGTATCTGTGTCTGAGTGGAACACATACCCCCTTTTAATTAATTCTATTTTTATAGAAGCATAGTTCTCTATAATGCCGTTGTGTATAATGACCAAATCTCCACTGTTAGAATAATGCGGGTGAGAGTTTACATCATTAGGAACTCCATGAGTTGCCCAGCGGGTGTGCCCTATACCAAGGCTCCCATTTGTAGTTATGTCTTTGGCAACTTGGGCCTCAAGATCCACTACTTTACCTTTGGTTTTGGCAAGCTGTATTTTAGAGCCGTCGTATAGTGCAATCCCCGCACTATCGTAGCCTCTGTATTCCAGGCGTTTTAGGCCGTTAATAATTATTGGGTATGCCTCTCTATGACCTATGTATCCAACTATTCCGCACATAAATTTTAGTTTGAATCTGTGTAATAAATTTGAAGTTTTAATCTTTTTGTAAGATCTGATGAAGTATTTCCATGTAAAATGGTACCCTGATGGCTCATAACACTGCTAGATGGAACCTGCTCGGTGTAATTTCTGTTTGAGGAATTGGTATTTAATACCTCTTGAAAATTTGGTACAGCAACATTTTGAGAAACTATTACCCCTAGTTTTACATTGGTTGAGTCTTGGTGTATAAGGCTGCTCAAGTGGTTTGTGATTCTAAGCTTATAATAATCTCCTTTGCCGTCACTGTCTCTTACTAGACGGCCTAAATGTGTTGTATAGGCATCTACTTGCTCAGATTCTCCTGAGGTGGTGTCTAGGTTATAATCTGTAAGCAACCTTCCGTTTTCAATATCATACAGGGTTAACCTTTCGGGTTCTTTGTAGCCATCGGTAATAGCTTCTTTATCAACATAAAAAATAAGATTGGCCTCATTAATAAGCCAGTTGTTTTGGCGTATTTCATCCAACTCATCGGCAACTCCATTGCCGTCATTATCCTCACCAAATAAACTTACAACGGCTGTAATACCTTCTCCCCCTCTTACATATAATTTGTCTTCTCCATTTTGTTGATCTTGGCTAAGTAACTCACTTTGTATTTGACCATTTAGTTCATTTTTAAACACATTTACATTTATGGCATCAAAAAGTAAGGTAATTTTTTTCTCTTCTCTAGTTGGGTTTCTTGCCCCTGGCCTATCAAACTGTGATGTAAAATAAATATCAAGGGTAGCGGCGGTCATGTCAAACTTTAAAAGATTTGTGTCTGTACCGTTTACTTCAAAAAATATACCTCTAAAATATTCTCTAAAGTTATTGTTGTTCAAAAGTTCTGGGGTCCCTTCCATGTTCAGGATTTTATCCCTAAAAAATGCCTCGGGGAGTTTAACCCGAATCCCAGGAGCTACAATAGTACTCTCAGAGGTATTGTCTCCAGCATCATCCTGCTCAAATGTAGTTTCAGTGTAGGTGTCTGTAGAGGGCAAGAAATCTGTGATCGAATAAATTAATTCTCCCTTGAAACTTTCAAACAAGTCATTTTGATTACTGAAATAGCTCTGAATATCCTCAAACCCAGAATTTGGATCAAAGTCTCTCAAAAAGTAATTAGACTCAAAAATAGAAATGTCCATAGGAGTGGTTCCGTAAACAGAATCTAAAACATAGCTCGACTCATCCAGTTCATCAGTTATTTCCTCACTAAAATAAGGTATGTATAAAACCACACTATCTAGCCTTGGCAGAAAATTAACGGTAGGGTTTGGAGTCTCTAGAGCTACTTGAGCAAGTAAATTAACCTTTGACATTCCGTAAATAGGATCATTGTATATCCCGAGTTGGTTTATCTGCAAACCGTTGGTTTGCACAGCCTGAAATTCTTTGCTATAAGATTGTACTGTTGAGGTAATATCTAAGGTTGCATTTACGTCTTGATCTCCAATAACTTCAGAACCGATGGTTCCTATTTCTTCTTCACAAGATGCCATTAGTACAATGGCGAGCAATACTACCAAAAGTTTTGGTAATGCATTTTTAATCTTCATACGCTAATTCTAAAAGTATGTTACTGCTCTAATACTTTTGTTTGATAAAATTCTAAATATTCTCGCTCCATATCTTCCATTTTCTGGAATGAAAGAACCGGTTTATCTAATCCCTCTATGTGTTTTTCTAATTCTTCTGAAATATCTTCTGAGCCAATAATAACAGCATCTGAGTTATCAATAGCTATTTTCATTACATTTTCAAAAGTTGGATTATCTAACGCAAATAAGGCCTGTTCATCTATAGCATCAAATTTAATTTTATTAGAAATCTCAGTGTTGAGGGTTCCGTTAAAACCTTGATTGTATACAGAGGTTACAATCTTGCTGTTTTCAAACAAAGGCTCATTTCCGTAGTAGTTTCTTAAGTAAAGAGGTAAAAAAGAAGCCAACCATCCATGTACATGTATAATATCTGGAGACCAGTTTAATTTTTTTACAGTTTCAATAACACCTTTGGCAAAAAATATGGCACGTTCATCATTGTCTTTAAAAAAGTTTCCTTCTTCATCTGCAAAGGTTGCCTTGCGTTTAAAATAATCTTCGTTGTCAATAAAGTAAACCTGCATTCTCTCTTTTGGGATAGAGGCTACTTTAATGATAAGCGGCATATCTAAATCGTTGATAACAAGGTTCATTCCAGACAAACGAATCACCTCATGTAATTGGTGTCTTCGTTCGTTTATATTACCATAACGAGGCATAAATATTCGTATTTGACCACCATTATTATTTACCATTTTTGGAGCTTCAAATGACATGGATGAAATCTCTGTTTCTGGTAGGTATGGGATTACTTCTGAGGAAACATATAACACTCTCTTATCTTTCATAAAATCTTTGCTTTTATGTATTATGTGTAAAACGCACAAAATTACGAAAATTTATGCAGACTTAGTTTCAATATCTTAATTTTGCTTTGAGTTTAAAAATCAACTATGGAAGTCTTTACAGAAAATAAAACCATAACTAACGCATTGAATCCATACAGGATTTCAAAAAAAATTGGTCTTGTCCCTACCATGGGAGCCCTTCACAAAGGCCATTTATCTCTAGTAAGCCAAGCTTTAAAAGACAATGATATAGTTGTGGTAAGCATCTTTGTAAATCCAACTCAATTTAACAATCAAGGTGATTTGGTAAACTACCCTCGCACTCTGCACAAAGACGTAGCGCTTTTAAAAACGTTACAAGCAAATGTAGTGGTCTATGCGCCAGATGCTATCGAGCTGTATGGCAATAACATTGTCTCCAAAAAATACAATTTTGGGGGTATTGAAAGAGAAATGGAAGGCAAGCACAGACAAGGCCATTTTGATGGGGTAGGCACGGTAGTGTCTTTGCTTTTTAAGGTTGTACAGCCCAACAAAGCATACTTTGGTGAGAAAGATTTTCAGCAATTACAAATTGTAAAAAAAATGACGGCCTTAGAAAAATTACCTGTCGAAATTGTTGGTTGCCCTATTATAAGAGAGCCTAGCAATCTTGCTATGAGCTCAAGAAACAAACGATTGAACCCCCAAGAATTAAAAGCCGCAGCCATTATTAATAAAAGTTTACAATTAGCGGCCGAGTATTTTCAAGAAAAATCAATTTCACAAATAAATACCATGGTGGCAAATTGTTTTAAAGAAAGTAGCGTTCGCCTAGAATATTTTGAGATTGCAAATGAAAAAACACTAAAAACCATCCGCCGTAAACGAAAAGGAATTTCTTATCGTTGTTTTATTGCCGCATTTGTAGGAGAGGTTCGGTTGATAGACAACCAAAAACTAAATTAATTTTCTTTCACTTAAGAATTCATGCATATTAATTTCATATATATTTGCCCTTATGTTGATACACGTTGTAAAATCTAAAATTCACAGGGTTAAAGTAACCGGTGCAGAGCTCAATTATATTGGGAGCATCACCATAGACAAAGACCTTCTTGACGCTGCTAATATTGTAGAGGGAGAAAAGGTACAAGTTGTTAATAACAACAATGGAGAGCGCCTAGAAACCTATGCCATTCCGGGGCCAAGAGGTAGCGGAGAAATCACCCTTAATGGAGCAGCTGCTAGAAAGGTGTCTAAAGGAGATATTTTAATATTAATTACCTACGCTCTATTATCTCAAGAAGAGGCAAAAACATTTAAACCCTCTCTTGTGTTTCCTAACCAAGATAATTTACTTACTTAAGGTGAATAAAACACTTATAAAAATTTTAAAAATAGGAGTACCGCTAGCCTTAGGGGGGTTTTTAATCTGGTATATCTACAACAAATTTACACCACTACAGCTTCAAGAGCTTTCAGGGTATGTTAAAAATGCAAATTACTGGATAGTTGCAGTATCTATAGCTTTAAACCTCTTGAGCCATCTAGCAAGAGCACACAGGTGGTCTTTCATGTTAGAGCCCCTGGGTTACAAACCAAAACTAGCTAATAATTTTATGGCAGTTTCTGTAGCCTATCTCATGAATATTTTTATTCCTAAAAGCGGAGAAGTTTCTAGGGGTATTGTGCTAGATAAGTATGAGAAAATTCCTTTTTCTGCCGGATTTGGAACCATTATAAGCGAACGGGTTATAGATCTTTTTTTTCTAATAGGCTTTATTCTTGTGGCACTTGTGTTGAAATTTGACATACTATATGGCTATATTATAGAGACGATTCCTAGCTCAATTGTAAATACCTTATTGATTGGTATAATTGCCCTTAGTGTATTTGTGGTGCTATTTTTGAAGTTTTCTATATCTAAAACAAATTCAAAAGTTAAAACCTTTTTACTAGGACTAAAACAAGGGGTATTGAGTATTGTTACCATGAAAAAGAAAGGGTTGTTTGTAGTGTATTCTTTTGGTATCTGGGGGCTTTATTTACTCTCTTTTTCTGTAGCTACACAGGCACTGCTAGAAACCTCAAGCATAGAATTTGGGACCCTTATTATTGCATTTGTGGTAGGTAGTTTCACCTTTGCGTTCACCAATAGTGGGTTTGGCACCTACCCCGCTGCAATGGCAGGAGTATTGGTTTTATTTAATATCCCTTTTACCGTTGGAACTGCTTTTGGTTGGATTATTTGGGCATCAGGGATTGCATCAATTATTGTAATTGGTATTGGGTCACTGTTATTTTTGCCGGTATACAATAAAAACAAATAATTGTTAGTTTTTATAAGCCGAGGCACATTTTAAAATTTGAGTATCTTACAGCTTTCTTAAAATTTCAGACATGAAAAAAACAATCCTACTTTTGGTTTTTCTAACCTTTAGTTTTCTTACAAATGCGCAAGTAATCTATGAGGAGTTTAATAGTGATAGACTCCAAGAAACTAGAAGATTAAAAATTCAGCTCCCTCGCAATTACGATACAAGTACAGATAAAGTATATCCTGTTATTATTGTCCTTGATGCAGACTATTTATTTGAGCCAGTTGCAGGTAATGTAGACTACTTTAGCTACTGGGAGGACATGCCAGAATCTATTGTAGTTGGTGTTATGCAAGCTAGAACACGCTTTGATGATTGTAATTACGACCCAGGTAATTACCTCCCCTCAGAAAAAGGGGCAGACTTTTTTGAATTTCTTGGTCTAGAGCTTTTACCATACATTGATGAGAGCTACCGTACTGCAAAATTTGTTGTAGGTGTTGGTCATGATTTTACGGCAAACTTTTTAAATTTTTACCTCTATAAAAGCCCCCCGCTTTTTAATGGATATATTGTGCTAAGCCCAGAGTTATCTCCAAACGCTTCCACACGTATGGCAGGAAGAATTCCAAAAATTACCACAGAGATTTTTTACTATTTGGCCACAGCAACCGATGATATAAAAGAGCTAACCCAAGACGCAGAGGCATTAAACAAGACCTTAAAATCTATAGACACTCGAAATTTTAATTACTATTATGATAATTTTCAGGGCGCCACGCATTACTCTTTGGTAGCCCGCGGTATTCCTGTAGCGCTGGAGAAGATGTTTGCTATCTACCGGCCAATAAGTAGGGAAGAATACAACACGGTTTTACTCACCCTAAAGACCCCTATTAGTGATTACCTGATTGACAAATACAAATCTATTAAAGATCTTTTTGGTATTGATGATCTCATACGGGTTAATGATTACATAGCTGCCACCAAGGCAGCCGAAAAACAAAAACAATGGGAGTCTCTCAAAATTATTGCAGAAATGGCAAAAAGAGAGTACCCAGAAACCGTATTAGGCCCATATTATTTGGGACGTTATTATGAGGAGATAGGAGAACCTAAAAAAGCAATGCGTATTTTCCAAGCAGCTTTTGATAAAGAAGAGGTCGGCTTTATAACCCTGGATGTGATGCTAGATAAGGCAGATCAAATCAAAGAGGACTTTGGGTACTAAAAAACAGCCTTAATTGTTAACTACTTTATGGATGTATAAATCAAATATCAAGATAATCACTATTTTTATAGCGACCAATGGCTAAAACAAAAACTACCTTTTTCTGTCAAAATTGCGGGACTCAATCTGCCAAGTGGCAAGGGCAATGCACCTCCTGTAAACAATGGAACACCATTGCAGAAGAGGTCATTCAAAAGGCCGAAAAAGCTAGCTGGGATATTTCACAAACAAATACATCAGCTACAATAAGAGCCTCTAAGCCTCAAAAGGTTTCTGAAATCTCTACCAATGAAGAGGCTAGAATAAACACTCAAAACAAGGAGTTAAACCGCGTGCTGGGAGGTGGGCTTGTGCCTGGGAGTCTCACCCTTTTAGGAGGCGAGCCCGGAATAGGAAAAAGCACCTTGATGCTACAAATAGCATTACAATTACCATACAAAACGCTTTATGTTTCTGGAGAAGAAAGTGCACAGCAAATTAAAATGCGCGCCCAAAGAATTCATCCCAACAGTGAGCACTGTTATGTTTTGACAGAAACGAAAACGCAGCATATTTTTCGAAACATCGTACAAATGCAGCCAGATATTGTAGTGATAGATTCTATCCAGACCTTGTATACAGATCATATAGAAAGTAGCCCTGGAAGTATCTCCCAGATTCGAGAAACCACAACAGAACTTATAAAATTTGCTAAAGAAACTGCCACCCCGGTAATCCTTATTGGCCACATCACCAAAGACGGAAATATTGCAGGACCTAAAATTTTAGAACACATGGTAGATACGGTACTCCAGTTTGAAGGAGACCGCAATCATATCTACAGAATTCTTAGGGCCAATAAAAATCGTTTTGGAAGCACTAGTGAAATAGGTATCTACGAAATGCAAGGTAGTGGGCTTCGGGAGGTTTCAAACCCCTCAGAGATACTACTGTCCAAAAACGAGGAAGAACTCAGCGGCACAGCAATTGCATCTACCCTTGAAGGGATGAGACCGCTGCTCATAGAAATTCAAGCCTTAGTATCTACAGCTGTATACGGGACTCCTCAAAGAAGTGCTACTGGCTACAATGCCAAACGTCTTAACATGATTTTGGCCGTTCTTGAAAAAAGAGCAGGCTTTAAACTTGGAGCTAAAGATGTGTTTTTAAACATTACAGGAGGTATCTCTGTAGATGATCCCGCTATTGACCTAGCGGTGGTTGCGGCAGTACTCTCTAGCAATGTAGATATCACCATAGACAAAACCATGTGTTTTGCTGCCGAAATTGGCCTGGCCGGTGAAGTGCGCCCTGTAAATAGAATTGAGCAGCGTATTCTGGAGGCAGAGAAATTAGGCTTTGAAAGCATCGTTATCTCCAAATACTGCAAGCTTCCCAAACAAACCTATGGCATACAAATTATTAAACTAGGGAAAGTACACGATGTGGTAAAACACCTATTTGCCTAATACACTATAAAAAACAGCTATACTATTTCTTACTAAGGAGCAGGATTAGGCATTGCTTGATGCACCTGTTGTATTTCTTTTACTATTTCTGCAGACAAGGTAAGGTTAATGCTTTCTATATTTTCTGATAGCTGCGGGATGCTTGTAGCACCAATAATGGTACTGGTTACAAAGGGTCTGTCATTTACAAAAGACAAGGCCATTTGAGAGAGGGAGAGGCCGTGTTTTTTTGCGATAGCATCGTAGGTCTGTGTTGCTTTAATAGCCCCCTCGCTATGATACCTGGAGTAATTTGGAAACAAAGTTACTCTTGCTCCTTCAGGTTTTTTTCCGTCCAAATACTTGCCAGACAACATGCCAAATGCAAGAGGAGAATAGGCCAAATATCCTATGTTTTCCATGTGTAATACTTCTGTAAGTCCTATTTCGTCTCTGCGCTGTAATAAACTATAGGCATTTTGAATAGATACCATTTTAAGTTTCCCTTTTCTATGCTCCTCCATATAGCGCATCGCGCCAAAAGGGGTTTCATTACTAAGGCCAATGTGACGAACTTTCCCGGCTTTAACGTAGCTCTCTAGGCGGTTTAATATTTCTCCTATATTATCTTCCCACTGCTCATTTGCGATGTGACTATAATCGCGAACTCCAAAAATATTTACAGCTCTTTCTGGCCAATGTAATTGATATAGATCTAGATAATCTGTCTGTAACCTCGCTAAGGTTTTATCTAGCGCATCATCTAAGGAGGCTTTACTAAAATCAAGATTTTCGCGCATTGAATTAAATATGCCGCGGCCACTCCCCGTTATCTTAGAGGCTAAAACCACCGTATCTCTGTTTTTGTTTTTGGCAAACCAATTGCCAATGTACTGCTCTGTGAGGCCTTGTGTTTTTGGAGTATAAGGAACCGCATACATTTCTGCGGTATCAAAAAAGTTAACGCCTTTATCAAGTGCATAAGTCATTTGCTGGTGCGCCTGGTCTTCTGTGTTTTGACGACCAAAGGTCATGGTTCCTAAACAAATTTTACTGACCTTAATATTGGTGTTGGTAAGGGTGGTGTATTTCATGAAAATGTGCTGTTAGAACAGCGTCAAATTATTAATTAAGGTGAAAATCAAAATTACAACAAAGCTTTTTTTAAAAAGCCAGCTCTACCATATGTGGGCAATGATCACTATGGACGGCTGCTGGCAGTATAACAGCACGTTTTATATGCTGTTTTAAAGGCTGAGAAACCATATTGTAATCTATACGCCAACCTTTGTTATTGGCTCTAGCATTTGCACGATAGCTCCACCATGTGTATTGGTTTGGTTGTTTGTTAAGGTGTCTAAAACTATCTATAAAGCCTTGATTTATAAAATCATCAAGCCACGCGCGCTCTATGGGTAAAAACCCGCTAGAATTTTTATTTGATACGGGGTTGTGAATATCAATGGCCTGATGACATATGTTGTAATCTCCACAAATAACCAAATTAGGAAGTTCTTTTTTCAAGGTATTTACATACTCTTGAAATAAAGCCATATACTCTAATTTGTGCTCTAAACGGTCACTATTGGTGCCGCTAGGGAGGTACAAACTCATAATACTAACCTCTTTAAAATCTACTCTTATGTTTCTACCCTCAAAATCCATAGACTCAATGCCCGTTCCATAGGCAACATGGGTAGGTTCTTGCTTGCAGAAAATAGCCACACCACTATAGCCTTTTTTTTGAGCACTAAACCAGTAATGGTATGGGTATCCAGCTGCCTGGATAGCCTCTAGATCTACTTGTTCTTTAGTTGCCTTGGTTTCTTGTATGCATACCACATCTGCATCGGTGGTCTGCAGCCAAGGCATTATATCTTTGCGCATTGCTGCACGAATTCCGTTTACGTTATAGCTTAGTATTTTCATGCTACTAAATTAAATAAGATTGTATTTTTAGCTATGCCTATCTTTGAAAGGTTTTCACAAAACAATCAACAAATTTTAAATTTTAACGTTAATAAATCATAGCACCGCTGTTTGCCCTAAATATAAAAGGTGCCATCTTATGAAAAAGTTATTATTTTTTGTGGTATTATGTATATCCTTTCTGGGTTATGGCCAAAAGAATGGTGGAAAGTATCGTAGTAAAAAAGTAGTGGTAAGTGATTCAATTTTGGTGGATACCGTAGCGCTTAATTCTTCAAATTTACGTATCAAAGACATGCAGGGAAACACCATAGACCCTTTACTGTATAGCGTTGATTATCCTAACGCTTTGGTATTTCCCTTAGAAAATTTAATGGCTAGAAACGATTCCTTACGTATAGACTATTTGGTGTTTCCTGAATTTTTAACCAAAGAATACTTTGAGTTTGACCAGAAAATTATTGTAGAGAATACTGGCAGCATGGAAAAACTCTATTCCTTAGATCAAAGCAGCAATGAAAGTTTATTTACCCCTTTTAATGGGCTTAACACCTCGGGTAGCATCTCTAGAGGTATTACCATTGGAAACAATCAAAATGCTGTTGTAGACTCGCAACTAGACTTGCAAATCACAGGAAAATTAAGCAATAAAATATCCATACGAGCATCTATCCAAGATGCAAACATACCAACCCAACAAGGTGGATACACACAAAATCTAGAAGAGTTTGATCAAATATTTATTGAACTCTACAGTGATAATTGGAACATTAGGGCCGGAGATGTAGACCTACAAAATCAAAAAAGCTATTTTGGCCGCTTCACAAAAAAAGTACAAGGGATATCTCTAGGGGCAACCCTGGCTCATGATAGTGGCGCCAAAACTAGCACTTTTGCATCTGGAGCACTGGTAAGAGGAGTCTTTAGTAGTAGTAATTTTGTGGGGCAAGAAGGAAACCAAGGCCCTTATAAACTTGTGGGCCCTGATGGAGAGTTGTTTGTTCTTATTGTATCTGGAAGTGAAAAAGTGTATGTAAATGGTATGTTGTTAAAACAGGGAGAGAATGAGGATTATCTCATAGATTACAATGCCGGTGAGATAAAATTTAACCCCACCTACGGCATTACAGCAAATATGCGTATTAGGGTAGAATATCAGTTTACAGAGCGGAACTATACTCGTTTTATTGGGTATGGTGGTGGAGATTACACCTCAGACACCTTTGATATTGGCGCCTATGTGTATTCTGAGAATGATGCAAAAAACCAACCCCTACAGCAGTCTCTATCTAGTGAGCAAGTAGCTATACTGCAAGAGGCTGGCGATGATCAAGGTGCAATGACAGCGCCCTCTGCAGTGCCAGATACCTATGAAGATGGCAAATTTTTATATAAAAAACAGCTCTATTTAAATGGAGAAGAAATATTTGTATTTTCAAACAACTCCCAAGATGAACTTTTTAATGTGCGCTTCTCCCTTGTGGGAGATAACCTTGGAGATTACATTCTCTCTGAGGGTTCGGCAATTAATAAAATTTTTGAATATACCCCACCTATAAATGGGGTGTCACAAGGAAATTATGCTCCCTTTACACGTCTTAATGCCCCAACAAAATTACAGGTTGGAGGTGTAAAAGCAAGCTATCATCCTGGGGAGAAGACCACTATCAATTTTGAAATAGCTGGGAGTAGAAAAGATCTTAATTTATTTTCTGAGCAAGACAACAATGATAACGATGGCTATGCAGCGCATCTTGAATTTCAGCAAGATATTATCAAAAGGCCCGATAGCTTATTGTTGAGCGCTGTTGGAACTTTTGATTTTATAAACCGAAATTTTAGATCCATAGAACGCTTGTATAATGTAGAATTTAACAGAGACTGGAACTTAACAAATCCTCAAGGAGATCGTCGTTTTGTTACCCTTGGAATAAACGCGGCTTCAAACACATTTGGCACGGCTTACTATAATTTTGAACAGCTTCAATTTTCTGAAAATTATAAGGGCTCAAGGCACCAACTCGCGGCAAATACAAGGTATAAAAAACTAACTTTGATAGCTAGTGCAAGCTATCTTGATAGTGATAGTAGTGTGCTTAAAACACAATTTTTACGAGGAAACTCAAGGGCTAGTTATTCTTTTAAAAAGGCCTGGATAGGAGCTAAAGTAGGTTTTGAAAACAACAGTGTACGGGCCATTGAGAAAGACTCCCTAACACCATTGAGTATAAAATATAGCGCCTATGAGGCATTTGCAGGTCTTGGAGATAGCACTAAGGTGTTTTTGCAAGGAGGATACCGCTTTAGAACCAATGATAGTTTAAAAAATGGTAGCGTGCAGCGGGTCAGCAAAAGCAATACCATTTATTTGCAGTCTAAAGTTCTCAATACCAAAGATAAGCAACTATCTGTGTTTGCTAATTACCGCGTTTTAGAAACTACCACAAATCAACAAATACAAACATCATTAAACGCCCGAGTGTTATACAATCAAAACCTTTTTAAAGGTCTTATTAGGCTAAATACAAGCTTATCTTCAAATAATGGGGTAACCCCTCAGCAAGATTTCACATATATAGAAGTAGATCAAGGAGAGGGTATTTATACCTGGAATGATTACAATGCAAACGGCATACAAGAACTTGAAGAATTTGAGATAGCACAGTTTCAAGATCAGGCAAATTTTATTCGAATTTTACTACCAAACCAACGTTTTATTAAAATACGAGAAAACACCTTTGGGCAAACACTCACATTTAATGGCCAGAAGTGGTCTGGTAAAAAAGGGTTTTTAAAAATAATGTCTCAGTTTTACAACACAACCTCCTTTATCATTGACAGAAAAATACGCAGAGCCAATGAAGATTTTAATATTAACCCCTTTAAAGACGGTAAACAAAACCAATTAGGGCTGGTGTTAAACTTCAGAAATACCTTGTTTTTCAATAGAGGAAAACAGCATTATACCACTAACTACACCTATCTTAATACAGCCACAGACAACCTCCAATCTTTGGGGTTACAATCAAGCAAACTTGAGAGTCACCAACTCAACTTTACCCATAAATTTAGAAAAAAATGGCTGCTAATTGCCAAGGGTGTTGGCGGAACAAATGAAAGTATTTCTGAAAATTTTCAGGCAAGAAACTATATCCTGGAAACCTTTGAGGTGAGTCCTAAAATATCATACCTGCTAAATAGCCAAACTCGTTTTGATATTTTTTACAATAGCATTGGTAAAGAAAATACCATCAATGGCTTGGAGGCGCTAGAACAGCAAAAATTAGGCGTCTCTTTTGCATATGCAAATGCAGAAAAAATATCTATTAATGGTGAATTTACTTTTATTGACAATGCATTTAAAGGGAGTGCTTTCTCACCAGTTGCCTACCAAATGCTTGAAGGGCTAGAGCCAGGGAATAATTACACCTGGCGCCTACTGTTTCAAAAACGTATTACCAAATACCTTGATGCCAACCTTAATTATAATGGCAGAAAAAGCCAAACAAGCAATACAGTTCATACAGGTAGCCTACAATTAAGAGCCTTTTTCTAGAAGAAGTTATTCCATAAAAAAAGGCCCCATCGCTGGCGACCTTTTTTTATGTCTTAAAGTATAATGTGTTATTTAACAATAATACGCTGTACTTTATTTAATGACTCTGAACCAATTTTTATGAAATATACTCCAGAAGAGACATAAGACATATTAATTGTTTTACTAAAGCCTGTTCCGTTATATTCTAACACATAATACGCTAGGGTTTGCCCTAGGGTATTAATCACGTATACTGGCAAGTCATTGGTGTATGAAGGACTCTTAAAATTAAGATCAAAATAGTTTTGATCTTGACTTGAAATTACAAAATCTGCATCATAAAACGCCTCGTTAAAACCAAGTTCATCTGTTATATTAGCAGTATAATCTTCAGTCTCTCCGTATGTTGTTTCTTCACAAGCATCTGCAGGAACTCCGGTATTCCAATTGGTTTTTATACGCATTCTGTGCGATCCTAAAGTTGCATTTGATGGTATGGTCATAGATGTAGTCTCTGTATAATTACCGCCAGCTTCTCCTGGAGCAATTTCGAAATTATTTAAAATTACTTCATTATTAGAAAACGTAAAATCGTCATTAAAATCTACCCAAACCTTTACAAATTGACTTCCATATCCTGTAGATAGCGTAATATCATAGGTTCCGCCCTGTGCTAGGTTTGCAATAAGATCTGTAAAATCTCCATACCCGTCTGTCTCACACCCTGAAGGATTGTTGATTTCTTCAACAGAAACTAGTGTTAGACCATCCCCAAGAGTACAGTTTGTTTCAGGTTGGCATAAAAAGTTTGCTACCTCAGCAGATGTATCATCATTTGAAGGATTGTCATCACCAGGAAGTTGTGTTCCAGCAACAAATACATAATCAGTAAGTTCAGATAAATCTACTGTTGTTGTAAATGAATAGGTATCTGTAGCTCCTTGCGCTATTGACCCTGTGTAAGTTTCATTAACAGGCGCTGCTCCATCTAAAGAATAAAATACTGGAATTGATGTTTGTGTTATTGACCCAAAATTTTGGATTTCTATGGTTACCACCTCTGCGTCAGACAGGCCACTTGCAGTTACTGGAGAAGTGATGGCAACAACACCTGTGTCAAGGCCAAGTAAAGAAGTTACAGAGGTACATAATTCGTCGTTATCTGGTGTTTCATCTCCAGAGAGGTTTGTTCTAGCACACAGATCATAGGTTTGTCCATCTACACTCATATCTACAGTTGCAGTAAATGTGTAATTGAGATTACTTGCAGGGGCAATTGGACCAGCAACTACCTCTGTTACAGGTGTTGCTCCATCTAAGGTAAAACTTACCTCGATGTTTGATTGGGGTACAGTTCCAAAATTACGTACGACAACCTCTACGGTTTCTGTTGAAGAAAGATCTCCATCAACAGGAGTAACAAAAGCAATAATACCAGTATCTGCATTTGCATCTGGTGCAATTTTAAAACGCCCTACATTAGCTGCTCTTAAATTTCCTGGAGTGTCTGCAGTATGTACCTCATTGGTAAAATAAAAGGTTGCATCATCACTAGGGTCAATGTCTATCTTGCTGTAATCTCCGTAACGTCCTCCAGAGATAGCTGCATCTCCGGGAGCGATAACTTCTTCGGCAACTGTCATTACTCCTAGAGGATCTGATGCAAATCTCCCTGTGTAATAAGAACCAACCTCTGTGTTTCCATTTCCTTGAACACTCATTGCTGAGTATCCCATACCAATGTTTCCTTGATTATCCATCATTAAACTTGCATTCCAAGCGTGTTTCCCCTCCGGAGAAGCATAGGTTCCTTCTTGATACAAAGTCCAAGGGGCTCCATCTGAAGTTTGACGAAACTCATACCATCTTACAGCAGCTCTTTTACCGCCAGATGGGTCTATATCGATCACATGGTTAAATACCGCTGAGTTGTGCGTTGTAAATTTTCTAAACTGTGCTTGGTTCATTACAATACCTTGTAATGCATCTAATACACTCCCTCCGTTAGGCTGGGCTAAATTACTAAAAGAACCCCCATCAAATATTGAGGTAAATGGTGTTACTGGAATTTGTTGTGCAGCAGTAATTGAAGAATTACTAGGTGTTGAGTAATCTACATTTGCGCTCCAAAATTTTATATGATCTTCAGAAACACCTCCGTAAGAGTTATCTTGAAAAAAGACAATCGGTGCATTTCCTGCAGCTGGCATGTCACCACTAGTAACATTCAGGGCTTGAGGAGATGCAAATCCAAAGGTAGCTATGCCTGGTAATTGAAACCCTTGTATAGATACAGAGCCCGCACCAGCTAGCATTGCAGCGCGGTCCATGGCGTATAGTCTATTTCCGTTAGATTGGTCTGTGAGATAGTATCCATCACTCCACACAGAAAGTTTGTTGTAATCATTTACAGTACCAATGTTGTAAATATTCCAATCTGAAGTGATAGGATTTCCTGTTTGTGAAACTGCAATTTGAGCACCACCACCTAAATAGGAGATTATCCATCTATCTGCGGCAGTATCATAAGAGACAGTAAGGTCACAACATCCATTTGAAGGAAATATTGCTGGATTAGGATTTGTTGGCCCAACTAGTTGATTTCCGTCTTTATCAAAAATTGCAAATTTTGTATTCCAAACCACAAAAACATGTTCTGGGCCTACGGCTAACGCAGGGTCTGTTGGGTTAGAACCTGTATATCCTGCATCCCATACAGCACTTGCAGCGTTTACTTTAACACTCCCGGTTAGAAGGTGAGGGTTTTTAGAGAGTAAGTCTCCCGTTGATCCTTTTCCTGCAATTACCTCTCTTTTTGGTCTTCTTGTTTTAGAATACCTTCCATCTCTTGCCTCTCCTATTGTTGGAGTAGAAACAAGCTGGTTCATTTTAGAAGATAAAGATGGCGTCACTGTTACTAGTTGAAGTTCTCCTATATAATCAGGTTTTGATGGTTGTGTCTGTGAATGCATCAAACTTGAACCTAAAAAAAAGACAAGTAATGCGAGTAATTTAATTTTCATATTTATAGAATTGATATAGATTTTAATATGCTAAGATATAGATAATCAAGATTTCAAAAAAAATATGATGTATAATTGTGAGGTTTTAATGAGAATATTAGATTGCTAGGCATTAAAACCCAGAAGAAATACTGCAATTTAGGTATTTATCTCCTGGTCCTGAGTTACAACAAATTTGATTATATTGTAGGACATGGCAGTATTGTTGCTGCAGAAAAGCCATATAATAGCACCATCCAATGACTGTAAAACACATGTATGTCACTCTTTTTATTTTGCTGGGAGTTTGCTGCTCATCAAAAAAAACAAGCACTGATATAGCCCCAAAAAACCAGATAAATCCCGTCAAAAAAACTGAGCTAATCTCTAAGGGTTTTACCCCTGGAATTATCCAGGAGAGTCCCAAAAATGAAGATTGTTTGTTTACAATTCTAGTTAGTGTGCAAAACAAACAGCCCTACTTCCTTGATCCTATTAATCTAGATGAGGCCTACAAAAAAAATGACCTAGCCGTGTTTTTTAAATACAGAGCCTTACGTATGATGAACCGCTGCCAGAGGGCAAATCCTGTTGAAATAGAAGAAATGCAAACAAATTAACTGCTTTTTAAGGGCTCAAATTTCAGAACAATAAAAAAACCCAAGAGACTATCATTGGGTTTTTTATACGCTATAGAAGTGTGTTTATTGCAACCAATCTTTCATAGACAAACTCTTGGATACCAAATCTGAAATAGCTGAAATAGCAATACGCTGTTGCTCCATGGTATCCCTGTAGCGAATGGTTACTGTTTTGTCTTCAAGGGTTTGGTGATCTACCGTTACACAAAATGGAGTACCATTAGCATCTTGACGTCTATAGCGTTTACCAACGGCATCCTTTTCATCGTAAAACACGTTGTAATCCCACTGTAAATCTTCAATAATTTGTTTTGCAAGCTCTGGCAATCCATCTCTTTTTATGAGAGGAAATACAGCAATTTTTACCGGAGCCAATATAGCCGGTAGTCTCAAGACGGTTCTTGTAGAGCCGTCTTCTAGTGTTTCTTCTTGCAAAGAATTACTAAACACAGCCAAGAACATTCTATCAAGACCTATAGATGTTTCAACCACATAAGGGGTGTAATTTTCTTTGAGCTCTGGGTCAAAAAATTGTAGTTTTTTACCACTATGCGCCTCATGTGCTTTTAGATCAAAATCTGTGCGAGAATGAATTCCTTCTAATTCTTTAAACCCAAACGGGAATTTAAATTCTATGTCTGTAGCAGCGTTGGCATAATGAGCCAGTTTTTCATGGTCATGGAAGCGGTAATTCTCTGGACCAAGACCTAATGAGTGATGCCATTTTAGTCTAGTTTCTTTCCAGTAATCATACCATTTCATCTCCTGGCCTGGACGCACAAAAAATTGCATTTCCATTTGTTCAAACTCACGCATTCTAAAGATAAATTGTCTTGCCACAATTTCATTCCTGAAGGCTTTTCCTGTTTGTGCAATACCAAAAGGAATTCTCATTCTTCCTGTTTTTTGCACATTTAAAAAGTTTACAAAAATACCTTGAGCTGTTTCTGGACGCAGGTATAAATCTGTAGCCGTTTCTGCAGAGGCGCCTAGCTTGGTACCAAACATCAAGTTAAACTGCTTCACATCTGTCCAGTTTTTAGAGCCGCTCACTGGGCATACAATGCCTAATTCTTCTATCAGTGCTTTTACTCCAAGGAGGTCTTCTGCCTCTAAAAGGCGCGCCATGGTAGATAGCATTTCAGCCTTTTTCTCTCTATAGCCAATCACCCTTGCATTGGTGGTGACAAACTCTGTTTCATCAAAAGAATCTCCAAAACGTTTTTTGGCTTTGGTGATTTCTTTTTGGGCTTTATTTTCAAGTTTCTCTGCGTGATCTTCAATCAAAACATCTGCGCGATATCTTTTTTTGGAGTCTTTGTTGTCTATAAGTGGGTCACTAAAGGCATCTACATGACCTGAGGCTTTCCAGGTTGTTGGGTGCATTAGTATCGCGGCGTCTAAACCCACAATATTTTGATGCATATACACCATACTTTTCCACCAGTACTCGCGTATGTTCTTTTTTAATTCTACCCCATTTTGAGCATAATCATACACAGCACTAAGCCCGTCATAGATTTCACTAGAACCAAAGATATAGCCATACTCCTTTGCGTGAGAAATTACTTTTTTGAATTTATCTTCATTGTTTGCCATAGCACAAAAATATAAAAATCCACTGCCATATGATGGGCAGCAGATTTTATTTTTTAAGTAATTTTTAAAATCTTATTTTAACATCAGTGTTGTACTACCAATTTGCCTCTGAGCATCAAAAATATTGATGGTATACAACCCCTTCAATACATCTTGTCCTGTATTACCTACAATAGCACATACATCAAGAGCTTGGTTTTCATAAAAAACACTAATGCTTTTGCTGAAGGTTAGTAGATTTTGGCCAAAGGTAATGTTTGATTTATCTCCAATGATGTTATTATCAGGATTAATAACCTGGACATATAACACCCTATCTCCTGCCTGTGCCAAGTTATTTGGCGCTATGGTGTAACAAACCCTAATTTTATCTGCTCTGCTGGCGCGCTTGGTCTCTTTTATTTTACCCCCCTTACGAACAATAATAGCACTAGCATCTAGATTTGTAATACCAATCAGAGCACCTTTTTCTAGAGATTTGGACATTTGAGTGTTTGCTGTTGTTACAGAGTCTACAGCCTTTATGGTTTTGTTTAAAACCGCAGTTGTACTGTCTCTCTCTATGGCCAATCGCTCAGTGACCACTAGTAAACTATCTGCGCGTTTAAAAAGTTGTGCGCGCTCATTTTTTAAGCCTCTAACCTGAGCCTTATATCTGGTAATTATAGAAAGATTGGCCTTGTAATCCTTCACAGAGTCTAGAAGTACTATAATGCGATCTCGAGCGGCTATTAAGTCTTTGTCTTTAAGCTTATTATCTTGCAAAATCTCATTGTAAGAAACAACAAGCGCTTCCAGCTCTTTTTGAACCTCTGCTTTATCTGCCTCTAAAAAAAGCACTGTTTCTTTATTTTGCTGGATCAATGTGTAGGTATACCCCGCTAAGGATACCAACAAAATCACCAATAGGCCTATTAAAATCTTTGCACGATTATTGTTGCTGATTTGAGTTGTCATGATGTGTGGTTTGTGTTAATTTATTACATTACAGATGCTAAAGGTACTAAAACTAAAAAGTAATGCTTAAGATACTCAACTCTCTTTTAGATCTTTTATTTCCAAAAATCTGCAATGGTTGTGAGGGGGTTCTCACGTCCCATGAAAAAATTATTTGCACCTCTTGTAGGCACAAAGCAACAGTGGCTGGATTTCACATAACAAAGGCAGACACCCTAAAAAAAATATTCTACGGCAGGGTGGACATCCAAGAAGCAACCGCTCTTTTAAAGTTTCAAAAAAAAGGCATCACACAAACATTGTTGCACAATCTTAAGTATAAAAAACAAGAGGATATTAGCGCTTTTCTGGGCCACTGGCTTGGGGCAGAACTCTCAGAAATACCCGCGTATAAAAACATTGATGTGGTGGTTGGTGTCCCACTTCACAAAAACAAACAAAAAGCAAGAGGCTATAACCAAGTAACAGGTTTTGGCAAGGCAATTGCTCAGGCCCTTGACATTGTTTATCTGGAAGATGTGTTAATAAAGGTCTCAAAAACAGAGGCACAAGTTTTTAAAACAAGGGGTAAAAGAATCCAAGACAACCAAGAATTTACCCTTATAAACTCAGCAAAGATAAAAAACAAGCACATTTTACTTGTTGATGACATTGTTACCACTGGAGCTACTTTAGAGAGTTGCGCTGTGCTATTACAACAAGTAGATAATGTAAAAATTAGTATTGCCGCCATGGCAATTTCTTTGTGATAGAGTTCTCTATTTTTTAGAGAGCGTTACAATAAAACTTTTCCTATTTTTGTTGGGCACTATGCAACAGCAATACCACTCAAACACATATCGCCTTTTATACATCCCCATTGTATTTCTTTTTTTACTTTCTTTTACAGATTGCGCAAAAAAAGGAAGACCCAGTGGCGGGCTCCGTGACACTATTGCCCCTGTTATTTTGCGAAGTGCTCCTGAGAATTTTACGACCAATTTCAAAAACAATGAAATTCGGATCACTTTTGATGAGTTTATAAAACTCAAGGACATTTCCAAGGAGCTTATTATTTCTCCACCACTAAAATTCCCGCCAGTAATAACACCCTTGAGCGTTTCTAAAGTGTTGAAAATAATAATTCTAGACACCCTTAAAGACAACACAACCTATAGTTTTAATTTCGGAAATAGTATTTTAGACAATAATGAAGGAAATCTATTTCCAAATTATAAGTATGTATTTTCTACAGGGAGTTATATTGATAGCCTAACTTTAAAAGGAACTGCTATTGATGCTCTGCTTCCTAAAACAGATTTTCCAACAACTGTTGCGTTATATCAAGTAGACCAAACCTACAAAGACTCCCTAGTGTTTCTAGAGAAACCCACCTACATTACCACGACCCTTGATGAAACAAACAATTTTGAATTAAGCAATCTCAAGCAGGGCACCTACCAACTCATCGCCCTAAAGGAGCAAA
>Ga0209193_1000609_pt1 | contig 22423 bp, 18 predicted proteins | sample COGITO_mtgs_1003_FD_185515 | JGI IMG/M metagenome (GOLD analysis project Ga0209193, IMG submission 185515) | Pelagic marine microbial communities from North Sea - COGITO_mtgs_100330 (SPAdes) (version 2) | ecosystem: Environmental > Aquatic > Marine > Epipelagic ...
TGTGCCTATGTTTGTTTTAGTTTGCCTAAGTGTATATTAGACATATAGTACATAATATACAACTATATTTATCAGTTGTCTACTACTATTATTGGTAATGTGGAAGTTTTATTATGCTAGGTCGGCCAGCGTCTTGATTCTGTCTAGTTCCGTGTTGATTGCTTCTGCTTCCGCTTGTGCTTCTTCTGGAACTTCCATTTCTTCTTCTGAAAAAAACTCTTCAAGTTGTAAGCCTGCCATCTCTATAGCATCCTTCAGTGTGTACTCGTCGTCACCAACTTTAAACTTGTCGCCTGCTTTCATGCCTGCCGCCTTGGCTTTCTGTACTGCCTGTGCAAACTGATTGCCTTCGTTAGTTTTGTCTGCGTATCCTGGTGTGCCTGCTTTCATTCTTTTGTAAGCAGTTGTGTTCATCATTTTATCTGCTTTGGTAACATCTAATTTGGTTGCGTTCTCTTTGTCTTTCTTTTCGATTTCAGAATCTTTTGGTCCTGTTGCATATTCATCAATGTCATTAACCCAATTCTCAAACGCTTCAGTCTCTTTGGCCTTGCCTTTTAAATCTTTCTTGGGTGCAAAGTCACCTGGTTCCATTCTTACTTGATCTGTGTATCCTGGCTCTGACTGCATTTTTTTGTAGTCGTCGATGTATCTCTTGGCCAACTGAACCGCGATCTTCTTGTTCTTGATGTAGTCCGGTGTTGGTTTGAATGTTGCTGAATTTTCTTGTTCCATTTCATCTGCTACTCTAGAAGCGAAGTTTGCCACCCTGTCTTCCTCTCCTGTTTTAGTCAACAGTCTTGATGCTATGTCTGATAGTATAGAACTTAACATCGTGTTCTTGTTTGTGAATTTTGTAACTTTCAACATCTTGTCTGCTGAATCGTCTTTCCTTAAAACTAATTTTTGATCAGGATCATTTAAGAAACTTTGAACTACTGCTCCATGGTCCACTGGTGCTTGTACAGGTGCGTCAATTGGTTCTGCATCTGGCTCTAATTCGTTCACTTGCCCTTCTTCCTTTGGAGCATTTTCTAGTTCACTCATTATTCTGTTTATGATTGGTAATGCATCTTCAACTCTGCTGTCTAGGTTTGTCATTGTGAACTTCTCTCTCATTTTGTTAACAGTTTCATCGTCCAGTATTTGTTCTTCTGATGTTTTGAAATCTTTACTTGCGTTTTCGTAGTGTGCTTGGTTAGAAAGGTTCTTCATGTAACCTCTTAGGTTCTCTAGTTTCAATTTTGTCTGCTCAATGATGTCGCCTGCGTTGTCGTTCAACTGATCTTTGTTAGTAACATATCTCGAGAATGAATTTAGTTTTGCTATGTCCTCTGATGTTGAAACGATGTGCTGTCCAAATTCATCATGTGGTCTTCCACCATTTGACACGTGTCTCATCATTGCTCTCGCACCTGCTAAATGAGTTAATGGATACTTGAATCTTTCGCCGTCTTCGTTTTCAATGTATAGTGATTGTATCTGTCTTGATCTTGCACCTGGCACAGTCTCGTCAACTTTGCCTTTGTGTCTGATTATCAATTTTGTTTTGTTTAGGTTCTCGTACGAACGTTTTGCAGTGCCTGTTAGGCCTTCTGTAACACCTGCTAGTTTAGTGATTCTTGCTAGTTCTTCTGACATTTCATCAGTATTTACCGTTTTGTTCGTATCTGCAAGATTTTCATAGTCCTGCTTCGTTAGGTTGTTTTTGGTGATATCCCTAACGTCAAATCTCATTTGATGCTCCACTGCAAAGTCTTTCAACTCTTTAAGGAATGCATACCACTCGTCTCTGCTGTCCTCATCAATCTTGTTAACTAGATCCCTGTTGTAGTACACTTTCATGTTCTCACCGTCTGCTAGGCTTATGCTTACGCTACCAAAAGTGTCTGCGTCCTCGGCAAATTCAAACTCAAAAAATACAGCACTGCTTGGATCGGCTGTAGCGGCACCATTTTCATCACCTAGTCTGATGTTTGAGAATTGCGATCTTATCTTGTTGAATAAATCTTCGGAGTTTTTAGGGTTCATATAGTGTATTTATTATCCTGTGAACGATCCAAATATGGGCATTGGTGTTATCTCACTTGTACGATCTGTCCATTTCTCAAATATTTTAGGGTCAAAATCCGCCAACACTTTCATCATACGAGTCATTAATAGACACGCACTGACTAGGTCATCGTGCTGTCCCGGTTTTGCTTTGTAACTCATGCCACTAGCCACGAAATCTTTGAGTTCTGATATAAGCAGTTGTGAATTGATCTTCATTTTGTTGTTCTCTATAAGTTCTTTGAATTTTGTACAGGCATCTATCTTGTGTTTGGCAGTGGTATTGAACCCTCTTCTGAATTTTCTTCTATGTCCTTTCCTTATGGGTTCTGATAGGAACATGCCCATTATGTTTTCTTCTCCTATGTCCATTACCCTTAACAGGGCGGCCTCGCCTAGCGAGTTATTCTCCATTGAATAGAATATCTGTGGTGTTGCTGTTGCATCTTTTTCCATGATTGTATCATGTAGATGTTTTGTGATACTTTGCAGGATTCTTACCTGTTGATTCATTGGCGTTGTGTTGTGATGCCATTCTCCAACTTGCTCAAATGTGGGTAACTCGAAAACTTGTATTGCGGCGTAGTCACCGCCTGTTCCCATGCTAGGATCTAAAGATACCATGTATGTCATTCCTGGTGTTGGACGTTTGAACCAACGTACCTGTCCTGTTGTTTCCACCGGAGCCGAGGCGTCCATGTCTGCTAGATGAATACTGTCAATTAGGGTTTCATCAAAGATTAAGAATTCACATTCGTGTTCCCTCCTGAACCTCTCATCACCGATCCTGGCCTTCTCTGCTTCCGCCCATTCTTCGTTCCTGTCTGGGTGTTCTGACCAGTGTGCCTTCATGGCGTAGAAGCCATTTGTTCCTACTAGTTTGTCATTGCCATACTCGTCAAATCTCTTGTTTGCTTCCTTCCAGATCAATGCGAACTGGTCTTCGTCACTGTTAGGTGTGCTTGTGATCATACACTTACCACCTGTACTCAATGTTGGTGACAGTGATGTCCAAAACTCCTTGGCCTTCTCTGGTGGTTGCACGAACGCGAACTCATCACAGTAGATCAAAGTAAGTGACATACCCCGTCCTGTGTTCTCAGTTGTTGTGGTCGCCATGATCTTTGATCCGTTGTCAAACTCTATGCTGTTCCTGTTGTATTGTGTCACGCCCGCTTTGATCCAACTGGGCAACATCTCGTATGCGTAACGCACCCTCGACATTATGTCTGATGCTCCTGCGTATTTGTGTGCGGCGATTAGTATCTGTGAATCTGGTCTGAACATGGCATACCAAATAAGGAATCCTGACGCACATGTGGTCTTGCCCGTCTGTCTAGGTAGCATGGCAATTGAAAATCTGTGATCGTTGTAACTGTTGATCAGTCTTTCTTGATACGGGAATGGCTGGAACGGCATTGAACCTTTCACAGGATGTTGTATCTTCATGAATGTTTTCATAAAGAACAATGGCCCCGTTTTTGGGTCCATGCACTTCTCAAGTTGTTCCACTTGGGCCTTGCTGTATTTGTGTTTCTTGTGCGCCTTCTTAATTTGGTCGCTATCTAGTGATACATACGCCATAGTGTAGTATTTAACGCTGTGATGTAACTTGGAAAAGTATTACTTTGCTTCTTTGTCTTTGATGGCTTTTTTCATTGGTTCTTTTTTATCGCCATCTTTGTCCATGTCTAAGAAGTCAGGTTTTGCCGCTTCTTGATATGCAGTTTTGAAACTTTCGTACTGTGTTCTAAGACTGTTAGCCAACTCTTCCTCAGTGATCTTGTCTTCTGCCGCCATTGGATTGTCGCCTGGAGAAACTCTTGGATGTGTTTGCTTTTGTCTGTTTAAACCACCTGAGTGTTTGTTTACCAAACTGTCAACATCTTGAACCTTTTCTTCTGGTTCGTTTGCAAACGTTTCTTCTTTTTGTTCGTCTTCTGGATTCTTGATTATGTCTCTCATTCTAGCCATGTCCATTGAACCCGCCGCATCGTCATCGCTGTGATCCATGTCTGATCCATGTTCTGGCTCTTGGCTAATCATTGCCTGATCAACTTGTTGCACACCTGCAAGTTTTAATATCTGCATCATCATTGATGCTTCCTGAGGGCTGTCAGTTGAAATTTTAATTGCTTCTTTCACAGTTTCTTTTTTGTCTTCTTTGCCTGCTTTTTTGTCATGGTACGCTTTTAGACCTGCTGGCATCTTGCCTTCAACTGCTTCTTCTGTTCCGTTGATGCTGTCCCAGAAACCTGCTAGGCTCTCACCGTGTTTCTTTAAGAATTCTTCTCTTGAAAGTTTCTCTGCTTCGTCGTGCAAGTAGTCTTTCATGCCACCTTCAGTAACTGCTTTTGGATTTGTCTTCTCAACGTTCTCCACTGCGTCTTTGACCAATTCAGGTTTTGATTCTGCTATTTCTTTTAACTTTGTTAATACGTCGATCATTTCCATAACTATTTCTTTCCTTCTATTGGGTGTGCTTTTGTGATTTTTGAGAACGGACTTGGTGTTCCTACTTCTTCTTTGCTCATTGCATCTTGTGTTTTGTTGTCTTTGCCGTTTACAATTTCGTATCTGTCTTCTTTGTCTTTTAATAATTCTTTAAGAAGACTCATGTTGTGTTTGTCACCAAAGTGCTCTTCACCTTTAACCGGATGCTCTTGGAATTTTGTTTCTACGTCTGCTATCTTATTTGCCAATTCAGACTTCTTAGCAACCTGCATGTCGTCTTGGTATTCTTCTGTAGGCTCACCTGGTTTCCTTACAACCATGTGTGTCATCGGAATCCTTAGTAAGTCCGAAAGGTACTCATGCATCACTCTCGGTGACTCTGGATAGTTGGTTGTAACGTCAAAAATAGTAACTTGTTCGTTGCTTAATCTTGGAAAGTCCAAAGGCAAAGTCATTATTGGTGTGCTTTTGCCTGCTGACATTTTAGCAAGATCAAATTTTTGCAGTGCTGTTTCTAAAGCATTCTTGTCAATGTCTTTTGGCTCGCCAGCAATCTTAATTCTATAGTCATATGACTTAGTTGATTCTGTTAGGTAGTCTTGGAACGTGCTCATATGCAATATTTAGTCTTTTTTAAGTAGTTTCTTCATTAATTCGTTACGATCAGATATGACGAATCCGTCGCTTTCTTCCACTGGACCACCGTCTTTGTTGCCCTGATCTAACTTCTGCTTTTTAAGTTGTAATTCGATCATTTTAAGTTTCTTGTCGATTTTGCCGCTTTTGGCGTCTATGGCGTTCCTTAGGAAATTGCCCGCAACTTCGAATATACGTCCTGAATATCTGGAGTCAACGTTCATGCCCAAATCCATCAGATTCTTGTAACTTTCTTCCGCTTCTATGGCCAGTTTGTCCAGTTCAAGATCACTCAATTCGCCTAGACCTTTTACCTGTGGCAGTGCGGCCGCAACCTTGTCAAATTCCGCATAACTTTTCTGTAGATTCTTCTGTGTCTGTGGATCTAGATTCTTGGCAGAAGCGTGTTGTCCATTTGCCTCCTTGATCTTCTTGTCTTTTTCCTTCTTGTCCACCTCTTTGAATGCCTCTTTGACATTTGGTAAATTAAGAATGTCCTCTAATTTTTTTGTCATCGTCGTATTTACTTACGTTTGCCGTTGTGGAACAACTGTTCTTCTGAAACAACCCTGAATCTAATTTTTCTCTGTTTGGCGTATGCGTTTGCGGCCTCCCACTTGGCCATGTTGATCACGACCTGTTTCTTCTTGGCCATACTCTTGCCCGCGGCCTCCATTGTGGTCTGGCTCATGGGTTTAACTTCAACCATCTCAGCGTGTTTACGACCTTCCTTGTCTTGGTACACTATGAAGAAGTCAGGCACGTACACAGTGTACTTGCCCGTAAATGGATGCCTGTACGGTATCTTAATTGACTCTGAGGCCCATTGATACACGTTTGGATGTTCATCACACAGTCTCATGAAAGAATGTTCCCAACTTGATCTGTATGTCGGTGTTTTAGTGCCCACGTATTTCTCCGCGTTCTTGGGAGAGAACTTGCCCCTAGCAAATCTTGGTAACATTAGTCTATGATGTTTCTAGATACCGTCTCTTTAGTGGCCAGTGTTTTCCTCACACCCAGCCTACTTGACTTGTATCTGTTGGCGTTTAATATTATGGTCATCAGTTCAGACAACAGTGCCGGTGTGGCATACGTCAACTGATCCAGTATCTGTTGTGGTTTGATATTGTCTATCTTGGCCTGGGCCAGTATTGCATACGCTGTTGACTCCGCCGCCGATCTAGAGAAGTCACGTTTGACGAAGAACGCTATGGTGCTGTCATATTCACCCACATTAAATTGGTAGTCGGTCTCATAGGCAGTGGTGGTCAGTTTGTCCACGGTCTTCTGCAATTCGTCCTTGTCCTTTGGTGGTAAGTTTGTGTAAAATTCAGTCATTATATCGTCGCCTTCTCTGTTGCTATCTCGACATCCTGCGTCTGTCTTTCAATTTTTATAAATCCCTCTGTGACCAACTTCCTTACATCTGTGATAGCCTTGCTGGTGTACACATTCTTTATGTTGTCAGCAGATGCTTCATATTCAAGATTGGATTGTGCTATTGTGAGTCCCTTACGAGAACCAATGTCTCTGAAATATATTGCGGCCGCTATCTCATCTCTGACATTCGCGTCATTGGATACAAGATTAAACGACTCGTCGGCACCCAGGAAGTTCACTGTGTCCGTGGTTGAATTTGTTATAACTGTGTTGTTGGCTTGATTATTATTATCCGCAGTACCCCTTGCTGATGCCAATGCTGAAGCACCCACTATGGCCGCCGCGCCAACTGAGAACTGTGCAACTGGGTTGGTTATCGAGCCCGCCTGTTTTCCAACTTCGAGGATACCGTCCTTGGCAATGCCTTTCAGTTCTTCCTTCACGGCCGATTTTTTAATTTTTTTAGCGTTGTTATATGTATTCGAAGCACCAAGTATTGCACCCAATATGTTTCCTGATTGCACATTCCTGATTACCGAACCTACGCCGTCCACCACGCCTCCAGGACCAAAAATGCTATTAGTGCCTCCTCCCAACACTGTGAGTGGGCTGGGTGAATTGTCATAGTTGATTGTTGCAAAACCAGGAACGTTGTTCTTGTTGATTATACCTGATTTGTATATCACTGTCTCATACAGTATCTGCATGGTGTTGTTCATTATACCTTGACCGTCTGCTTGGTCTAGGTTGTCGTGTGAGAATGATCCTATAACGGGATTGACAAGAGTCATTGATGTGAAACGTTTTTTGTGTAGCACGAATATCTCAATGCCTTTGAGGTATGGTTTCTGTCTCTGCCTCGGTGTGTCCATACCAAACTTGGTCGTTTGTCTCGCATCGCCAAAATTATAGTAATCATCCTTGGTGTTTGAAATTGTTAGGTCGTTGTTCATGCCTATGGAATCTGCTATGTTGTACTCGTAATACTTCTTCCAGAATGCGTTGACCGTGTCTGCGTGGTCATCATGGAATGTGATGTTCACGGGTTCGTACGCTATCCTTGTACCCGCATACATCTTCTTGTTGTACTGTGTTTTTTCTTCGTAACTCAAGTTGTACTTGGGTAGTTCACACTGCTTGACCAACATGTTCAGTTGGTACCTCTCATTGGCATTAAAGCCGTCAACGAACAGGGTTTCATCTGTGTTGAAAACAACATGAAACAGGAACTTCTGTTTTGGCATCAACTTGAAATTGTCGTCTATGTACAATCTCGATGCGTGTTGGTAGTCTTTCATACCCGGTAGTCCGTCCTGGAAACCTTTTAGGAAATTGTTTATGCTTGGCATAGTGTTATTTATAGTCACAAAAAAAGCGCCTATAAAGACGCTTTTTTGCTTATAATTGCTAACTTAATTTTTTGTATTACTGTCCACCACCTGTACTCAAAGTACCAATAGTTCTTGCAACTGCTGTTCCAATACCTGTGCCTGTTGGTGTCTGGATTGCGTTGTCATATCTAACTGACATCGTGATAGTTGCTGGATCTGAAGTTGCGTATGCTAGTGAGTTGTAGTTTACGTTTTCAACGTATGCACCATATAATTCAAATGTTTCTAACACATTCGGTGCACTCGCTCCGTTACCACCGTCAAGCATTTCAATCCTAGTTGTGAATTTGTAATCAATACCAGATGCCGCTGAACTCTGTTCAAAGAAATCAAACTGTTTCTGGATCTGTTCGCCAACCAGTTTAGTAACTGAGTTGTTAACGTCGTCTCTTAAAGTGATTGTGATTGGATCCCAAGTGTGTTTACCTGCAACATAAACTTTTGAGTTGTACACATCCAGTGTTACGTTGTCAAAAGTCAAGTTAGGTCTTGTTATATCAATAACTTGTTTTGTTAGTTCTGATCTTGGTGTTGATACTCCAAAATTTTCAAGTATTGCTCTGAAACGATACTGTAGTTTTGGCATCAATAAACCCTGTGATGCTGAACTCTGATCGTTTGCTAGTGGTACTGTAAATTTTGATAAAGTTGATATTGCCATCTGTTTCTCCTATTTATTCAAAATTAGTTCCCTAACTTTGCAATTTCTCCTGTGTTTTTGATTCTCAACGGTATGTAAATAAATTCAACTGACTTGATCGGCTCAATTGCTATATCCACATAAAGTTCGTTCCTGTCAATCCTTGTAGGTGTGTTGTTGGTGTCATCACAAACTACTAGGAAGTCAAACAATGCTCTCTGACCTGTTAACTCCAACAAGAATGATTCTATTGCACCCTTGATCTCGTTTCTTGTAAGTTCATCATTTGGTTCGAAGATGAATGGTTTAGCGATTGCATCCAGTTGTGTTCTTAGATACACTGCTAATCTTGAAACGTTGATCCTGTCTAATGCAGAACTTGCCGATGTTTTAGTTAAGTTACCGAAGTTAACAATTCCTGCACCTGAGAAGAAAGTGATTGGATTCACTTTGACCTCATGCATTGAATCTCTCACTGACTCCGTAACAGATATTGTTTCGAATTCTCCACTTGCTGTGTCGATGTAACCAACTGCTGTGGCGTTGTCAACGACACCTCTTCTTGTTCCTGCTGGTGCGAACCATGGGAAAGCGATGTTGTCGTTGTTGGCCAGTGTTCTCAACATCATGTGTGATGGTGGAACAACGATTACTTTACCTGTGTTGTCTGTTGTAGATCCAGACGGATAAAACACACCCAAGTAATCACTTGAGCTTACTAGGCCGTCTTCACCGTTGTCCAGTGCTGACGCTGTGTTGTTTGCCCAGTTTTGTATTGAAGTTGACGTGCCCTCTAATCTTAAAGGAGTGTCCCCTACAACAAACGCTGTGTTGTTTCTATCTGTGTTTAGGTTAATCATGTTTTGAATCAGTTCTGGGTAACCAGGTGTAGCAATTACATTGTAACCTCTTTGGTCTTCTCTGATTGCTTGGTTAGTGTCGATCTCTGATTTCAATTGTTCAACAATTACTTTTCTCTGTGCTTTTCTTCCAAAAGATCCAGAGCCGTCTGCGTTGTTGCTTGATTTAGTAACCCATCTATCAGGGAAGTAAGTTGATACGCTCTCGTTACTTTGTCTGATGTTACCTAATCCTGCGGAACCGCTACCTGGATATTTCGTAGTTGTGATGTAACTGTTTTTGTATTCTTTCACATTGTAACCAGATCTTCTAGTGTTCCAAAGCATGATACCTTGTGGGTAGTTGTCTGGGTTAGGAGCATCTGGATCTAGGAAACCATCGCTCAACAAGTCTTTGATTGTGCTGGATGTACCCGCACCGCCTGTTGACAATGAATCTGCCTTGTCAGCCGTTGTGTGTAATCTAGCATCTGCAAACACAACACCATCTTCTGTTGTTTGGTCTGCTTTATCAACTAATTCCCAAGCCGCGCCTGATGTAGTTACTGCAACTTGGTTCGCTGTGTTTGTAGAACTCAAAGTTGCTGATGTGTTGTATTTGTAAAGTTTTGGATAGTTTTCTAAGTCTGAAGTGTCAATCCATAAGTCGTTAGTTACAAGTGCAGTACCGTCTGACTGTGTAGTCGGTGCTGTTGCTGAAAACTGTGGACCATTTGGATCTGTTGTTGAGTATGCTGTCGCATATCCAACCCAAGTCGTTCCATTGTGTGCCATGATGTCTGCTTCGTCAGTCGCAGTGTGGTACCATAATGTACCGTCCGCTGGCTCATTAGTTGGAGAACTTGTTGAAGCAGTGTAGCTCAATCTCTTCCAGTTACTTGCCATGATACCTGTGTTAACACTCGAGTCAAGGCTCTCACCTGTTGGTAGGTCATACAAGTTGTCAATCAATGTTGCACTGTTTGCCGTGTATGTTCCATAACTGTGTGCCGTTGTTGCACTGAAACCTGCATCTGCTAATGGTGTTCCTGTTCTGTCAACCATTCTGAACTCACCGCCAAGTTTGTGTGACATCTGGATTGCACCTGTGCTTAATTTAGTTGCAGTAACGTTAGTCAAACCTGCCGCACTTACTGCCGCTACAAAGTCATCAGCACCAGTACCACCTAGTGTTACTGTTACTTCTGAGTTAAGTGCTTCCTGGTTCTTAACTGATTCTTGAATCGCAAAAGTTTCTGAACTTGTGAAACTTGGTGAAGTAGTATTACTTGTGATAGTAGTAGCACCACCTTCATATCTAAAGAATTGAAAGTCTGCAACATTTCCAGTTGAGTCTACACCACCTAAATCATTGGCACCCATGCTTTCTTCAGTGACATTGTACTGTGCATACAATGTGCCTGTAGTCAAAGCAGTTCCACCGTTTCCTGGATCTAGATTAAAGATTGCAGAGTGATGATTACTGTGAAGTGGACTAGCAACTTGAGAGAAACTTCCACTTGCTGTAGCATAAAGTTTTGCAACTAATGCCGCACCTGAGTTTGCTGATGTAGTTTTGAACCAAACTGAACCGTTAGGTCTGTTCTCGTCTGCCGTTTTCCAAGTTGGTCTGTTTGTGTGGCTTTCTTGTAAAAGTTTCACACCGTTTTTCACGCCTGCTGTAATTCCTAGGTCTGCTAAACCAGTACCTGTATTTGCTTCAAACCTGATAGTGTTAGCACCACCTGTTGAGTCACCTAAAAACTTACCGTTGTGGAAGATTTCTAAGTTACCTGTTGTGCTATTGATCGCTGACGTAACGTTAGTAACATTACTGCCAATCGCTGTGTTAACATCTGACAATGCCGTACCACCAAAGGTAATTTCAACACCGTTCATTGTGATCTTGTTACCACTTGTAACTGTTGTTCCTGATGCAACTGTCACTACCGGTAAAGATGTGTGCCAGTCGGTAGAACCAACATGCACCCATGTGTTACTTGCTGTTTTCTTGTAGATCTTGTTTGTAACGTGTGTCGTATTGATTGCGTAATCACCAATTACACCTATTGAAGTTTTTGGTGCACCAGTTGAGACACTGCCAACTAGGTCACTTGTTGAAGTGATCAGTGTTGGAGTAATTGATGTGAATGATTGATTAGTCTGTGACCACTCAAATAGACCGTAACTGCTTGATGCAAGGTCAAACCAGTATGTGCCATCTGTTGGTGCCGCTGTTGGTGCCGAGGCACTTCCAACTAATTCTGCTGTGTCCACATTCGCTCTTAGTACGAAAGCTCTGTTGGCAACTCCTAAAAATGAGTAAGCCGCTTGTAAGCCATACTCATTCAGCTCATAACCATTTAGGCTGTTTCCCGATGCGTCTGTGTAGAATTTCGGATCTCCGAAAGTCTCTGTTAATTCTCTTTGTGACGAGATCAAATATGCAGTGTTGGCGTTGGCAGTCTGTGTTCCTGCCGCTGTGCCGTCTCCTGCACCATTTTGCTTGTCCTGTGATGATGCTACTATGAATAGTGGTGTAGTACCCGCATCTGATGGTACGTAGAAACTCTCGTTTATTACTGAAACCTCTACTCCTGGTGATGTTAATGCCATTTTTCGTATTCTCCTTGCAAGTTACGTATATACTAGAGTTATTTATTCAATCATATGGTTTTTACGACATAATTTAACGTTTTCGAGGTGCCTATATAGGCGACGTAAATACACACATGCAGTACAAAGACAGACCGTTGTGTACGGAGTGTAAGACCAAACCCAAGGCCTATGCCTACAAGAGATATGGCCGTGTGTATTGGCGTAGTCGGTGTGACACCTGTATCAGGAAACGGGCTGGCAAGCGAGTTGGCGGTGTGACCGCACTACAGAGATCTGGATACAAGAAGCACAGGAAATGTGAGTTGTGCGGGTTCAAAGCACAAGATAAGGCACAACTGGATGTGCTGTTTGTGGATGGTGATATGAGGAATACTGTGTCTACAAATCTAAAAACTGTTTGCGCCAATTGCCAGAGGTTGGGCAGTACTCGTAGATTGGGATGGCGTGTTGGTCATCTTGTCGCTGACGATTAGGTCGTCTATCTTTACGTATAATTCTTCTTTGGAGCCATTGTTCTCGATGACGAAATCAAACTCTTCCTTTGCCCAGGCGTATTCTGAACTATGTATGCCTTTGGGTTCTATGTTGCCTTCTGTGTAGTCAACAAACCAGTCCGGGTCTTGTCCTCTTTTTACAAGTATGATCTTGCCTCCACGTTCTCTGATCTGTTTCACTTCGTTGGGAAATCTTGTGTCCGCTATCACGGTGTTTTGGCCTTTGTATCTGCCTATGCAACTGTCCACCCAGATACCGTCGTACATCTGACCACGCATCACTTCCGTGCCGAAGTATTGTAGTACCCATCTTGGGGTTGTTGGTTTGCCAAATTTTGCACTCCAAAACTTGTCCGGTTGTTCTCTCCATTGTCTGCTGGATTCCGTGTCTCCTTCGAGTAGAGCCCTGTCCCAATTGAACATGGATGCCACTGCATCTTTGAGACTTTTTGCGAAACTGTCTTTTTGATAGTCGTGTTTCTCCACCAGCCTATCAGACACAGTGCCTTTGCCAGAACCTATTAAACCTACTACACCTACTAACATAGGTTTATTATACTATTTTTTTAAACGTTTTTCAATCTCTTTGATTGCTTCTTTTACAGATTTTAATATGGTAATTCTTAGACTCTTTTTCCTTTGCTTCAGTGCCTTCATGCTCATCAGTTCTAAATCTTGGACCAGTTGTTCCAATTCATCTAGCGTAAGATCTGAATAACTTTTGTAATTGGAATCTTTCATTGCAGGGTATTTAAATGTAGTTTGTTACCAATTAACCAATAACAAAACTGTGTGGAGTTCCGCCTTCTTGGAAGTTTCCTATGTCTGCTTCTAGTCTGTCAATTTCCGCTTGACCTTCTTGCTTCAATGCATCACCGTTCAGTGTGGTACCACCCTGTGGACCTGCTATGGTATTGAATTTACCTCTCGCTTCGCCTAACATTATTTTAGAAACAGCGAGTGTGTAATCTCTTATCCACGGTTTACTGTAAATGTCTTTGAACAATGTGATGTCAGGTCGAAAGTTGTCTGTGTGCATAAGAACTGTCTCATCGTCTGCTCTTGGTCTTTGAGTGATGGTCAATTTTTTTGTGGCCACATCAAAATGGAATTGTATAAAACTTCCAAACATTTTTCCTATCATTTCCTGGTACGATGCAAAGGCATAGTAGGTTGCTAATCCACCTGTTGCACCCGCTCTTAAAAGATATGTGTTTGTGTAGGCCAGGTTGAATGGTTCAAACAATGTACCACCTTCACCGCCTTCTGTCCTTGATCCCACAGTCCTCCTGTTAAGGTTCCTAACATTGATGATCTCATCTGGTAGGATGTAACTGTTTTGATTTTTCTTCAATTCTAAGAACGCATATGATTCTTCCACAGCGTTTGAAGATCTCTGTCTGAATTTGTTTACGGCTCTTTCCAGGGCCGTTTGATAGTGTTTTGGGTCTAATTCCACGTCAATCATCCCGTCACCGAGATTGTTCTTAACGTAATCGAAAATTTCCTGTTGTCCTGTTTGTAGTTCTGACATACTCATATTTATAGTCATTGCCTGTGCAATAAATATGTATGATATGCCAAGATTATCCATTTTTAAGCCTGAAAAGGGCAATGACTACAAGTTCTTCGATCGCAACATCAACGAGATGTTTCAGGTGGGCGGCACGGATCTACACCTACACAAATACCTAGGTCCATATGATCAGGGAGATACCAACAAGGACGGACCTGCATCACCTAGCCAGCCTAGAGTGACCGGAAGTGATCTAAACGAAACGACCATACAGGATTTGCTATTTTTAGAAAACAGAGACAGGAAGTATTCAAGCGACATCTATACTGTCAGGGGAATATACAATGTACAAGATGCAGATTTCAATCTATCACAGTTTGGCATGTTCTTACAGAACGACACATTATTTTTGACTGTGCATCTAAATGATATAGTAGAGAGAATTGGCAGGAAACCAATGAGCGGTGATGTTATTGAATTCCCGCACATGAAAGAAGATTATTCATTAGATGAAAGTGTGCCAATAGCACTCAAAAGATATTACGTAGTTGAAGATGTAAACAGAGCGGCAGAAGGATTTTCGCAGACTTGGTGGCCGCACTTACTAAGATTAAAAATGAAAACTCTAGTAGACTCTCAAGAGTTCAGAGATGTAATTGGTGATGCAACAACAGAAGGATCTGTTGCCAGTTATATGAGTACATACAACAGGGAAAAAACTATAAACGATCAAGTTGTGGCACAGGCAGAACAAGACGCACCAAAGGCAGGATTCAACTACAAACAATACTACGTTGCACCTATCGATGAGAGGGGTAACATACGTACAGAAAATGTCAATACAGAAGAACAAAGGGCCAGTAGTGATAATACTGTTAATGCAACAATAGACACACCGGCAAGTTCACATTATGGATTTTACCTAGACGGTGATGGTGTGGCACCCAACGGAAATCCTGCAGGGTTTGGTATAACATTTCCGACAACAGGCGTAGACACAGGTGACTACTTCTTGAGGACAGATTTCTTACCGAACAGGTTGTTTAGATATGATGGAGCCAGATGGGTTAAAATTGAGGACAGTGTGAGAATAACTACAACTAACAATGATTCTAGAGGAAACTACAAAACAGGTTTCGTCAACAATACTACTGAATCAACAATAAACGGATTAACAGTTACACAAAGACAGTCATTGACAGATGCTCTGAAACCAAAGGCTGACAATTAAGAATGCTACACTTTTACGAAGGACAGGTTAGGAAATTTTTAACTCAATTTATCAGGATTTTGAGTAATTTTTCTGTAGAGACAGGAAAAGCGAGTGATGGATCTGTGGCTCTGAGAGCAGTGCCTGTGGTGTACGGAGATCCAACAAGACAGGTTTCAAACATCATCAGGAACAACAGTGAGAACGCATTGAACTATGCTCCCAAGATCGCTTGTTACGTGAGAGAATTGAACTATGACAGGGAAAGAATGCAGAATCCATATCATATAGAAAAACAACATTTAAGGGAAAGAGATGTGGACAGTGATGGAAACTACACAAACCAACTGGGTGCAGGATACACCGTGGAGAAGGTCATGCCTTCGCCTTTTAGATTAGAAGTAACAGCGGACATTTTCTCATCTAACACTGATCAAAAACTTCAGATACTAGAACAGATACTGTATTTGTTCAACCCGGATTTCGAGATACAGAAAACAGACAACTACATTGATTGGACCAGTTTAAGTTATATTGAGTTGGGAAACATCACATTTAGTTCGAGAACCATCCCAGTGGGTGCTGATACTGAAATTGATGTAGCAACATTACAGTTTAGTATGCCAATATGGTTATCACCGCCGGTCAAAGTTAAGAAATTAGGTGTTGTTCAAAAGATTATAATGAGCATATATGACGACGACGGAGGAATAGCAAAAGGTTTAATAGATGGAGAACTTACATCTAGAAGTTATATTACACCAAACAATTTTGGGTTATTAGTGACTGGGAATCAATTAAGATTGCTTGGTTCGACAGGTACAAATGTCAAATCAGGAGGTGACGGATTCCAAACAGGTGCTAACGAACCCAACAACTTTGATCCTTTTGAGACCTTTGGTCCAGCGGTAAACTGGAAAGTGTTATTAGATCAGTACGGAAAAGTAACGAATGGTACATCACAGATAAGATTAACGCAACCAAATGGAAATGAAATTATAGGCACCGTTGCGACTACTACGCTTGATGATACCATCTTATTGTACACAATCGATGGCGATACAATACCAAGCAATTCACTGACTGCCGTCAAGAAGATAATAAATCCTGCAACATTTGATCCAGGTACGCCGGCAAATGGAGACAGATATTTGGTTATAAATGATGTAGGAGACAGCACAGCAAGTTTCCGAAGTGCCACTTGGGGTACACTTGTAGCAAGTGTTGGCGATATCATAGAATACAACAGTGCAACATCAAAATGGAACGTGGCCTTTGACGCTTCAAATCCAGACAGTACACAACATTATGTAACAAACTTGAACACGGGTATTCAGTACAGATTCAATGGCACTGAATGGGTAAAATCATACGAGGGCGTGTACACACAAGGTAATTGGAGCATAGTGCTTGACGGCGGCGCAGACCCCGGTTACAACTCAAGCCTTGACGCTACCACTCCATAATTGTTATAATAACTTATGAAAGATAACATTGTCTGTTCGGGTGCCCTGTTTTATGCAACCAGTACCAAACGTTTCCTATTCTTACAGAGGACTGACCGGAAGACACAAGGAATGTGGGGTTTGGTAGGTGGTAAAAGTAAATTCACGGAGAGTGCATTTGAAGGACTCAAACGTGAGATAGAAGAAGAGACAGGAAATGTACCTAAGTTCAAAAAAGTTATACCTCTGGAGATGTTCACATCAAACGATCAGAAGTTTTTCTTCCACACATATCTAGTGGCCATAGATGCAGAATTCATACCTAAGTTGAACGAAGAACATTCAGGATATTGTTGGACTGCGTTTGAATGCTGGCCAAAAAATCTACACATGGGCCTTAAAAATACTTTGAACAATAAAAGTATTAAAGGAAAACTACAAACTATTTTGGATCTTATAGTCTAAAAAAAAGGCGACCGAAGCCGCCTTTTTGTGTTCTACTAAAAAGTATAGTTATTTACTAGTGACTAACTCTGACCGCCGCTAATACTGATCCTTGACCAGCAGTAGTTTTGCTTGTAAGAGCTCTACCAATCACGTTGAATGCTGTGCATTCTGATTTTTGAGCCACTTTAGCATAACCTGGCACTGATGCAGATACTAGTCTGTCACCTTTGTTCACTGTACCGATAACTTTTACGTCTACCCTTCCTGTCATTGCTACAAACGGGTGTGAATCATCTGATCCTGCACCTGCGTTCATTTTGAATGCCGCTTGGTGTTCACCAGATATAACACCAAACACTTCGTCTGATGCTTCTTCGTTTACCTGTGTGATCTCTTCTGCGCCACCTAATGCAACAACTGTTCCTGGTGCGTATACTGAGTCAGATGCGAATCTTTCCGCTACGTCAGAATACTGTGCCGCTGATGCTGTACCTGTTAAGGTACCTATAAATCCAGTAGCGGTTATTTTACCTGTGCTTGGATTGTATGTGCATGTACCATCTGATTCAAGTCCAAGGTTACCACCGTCTAAGTCTCCACCTGCAACAAATACAACTGGATTGTTTTCATTAGTACTTTCGTTGTCTGTAATTGTGACTGTTGTTGCTACTGTGGCCACGTCAGCCGTACCTGTTACGTTACCTGTCAAAGCACCAGCAAATCCTGTTGCAGTAAGCACTCCCGAACTACTGTTGAAAGTCAAGTTGGTTCCTGTTTTAGGAGGTAAATCTCCAGTGGCCGCTGTAACAAAAAGTACGTTACAACTTGTATCACTGCTTTCGTCTGCGGCTGTAACTGCCGTTGCCACGTCAGCCGTACCTGTTACGTCACCTGTTACGTTACCTTCTAGGTTCGCTAAAAGTGTACCTGTTGATACTGTTATACCACCCGACTTGTCAGCCGCTGTTGAAGTTGTTAAACCCATTGCGAATTTGTCTGCTGACTCATCAAAGATGATTGCCGCGTTGTTACCTGTTGAACCCCTCTCGATGATGATACCTGCATCATTGTGTGATGCTGATATACCTGTGTTAAGTTCAATCAAGTTATCTGCGATAGTTGTGTTTACTGAACTAACTGTTGTTGTTGAACCGTTTACAGTCAAGTTACCTGTTAATACAAGGTTACCACCAATTGTTGCGTTGTTAGTAATTGCCGTGTTGCCTGTTGCTGTAAGATTCAACACACCTGTTGATGTCACAGTCAAGTCAGTTCCGTCAGACTCAATCTTCTCACCACCTGTACCATATGCTATTCCCACGTCGTTTGGAATCTCTACGTCTGATGTGGCTGTAAGTTTGATCTTTGCACCAGAACTGATTGTTAAATCCGTGTCATTTGATTCAATCTTCTCACTTGCGTTGTCATCAAAAACTATACCTATGTTTTTTGGAATGTGTACATCTGATGTCGCTGTAAGATTGATCTTTGCTCCAGAATTGATTGTAAGGTCTGTGTCATTAGATTCTATCTTCTCACTTCCGTTGGCATCAAATACTAAACCTATGTTTTGTGGAATGTGTACATCTGATGTCGCTGTAAGATTAATTTTAGCACCTGATGATACTGTAAGGTCTGTGTCATTTGATTCAATTTTTTCACTTCCGTTGGCATCAAAAACTATTCCAACGTTTTGTGGAACGTGTACGTCTGATGTTGCCGCTAAATTGATTTTAGCACCTGAAGTAACAGTAAGATCTGTGTTGTCACCTTCAATCTTCTCACCTGTACCAAATGTTACACCTACGTTAGCCGGTACTACTACGTCAGTTCCTGCTGTAAGGTTGATTGCACCCGATGCCGTGACTGTAGTCGTCGCCGCCGTCTGGCTCAATACTGCGCCGCCGTCTGCTGTGTTAGTGATTGATCCGTCTGAACCTGTGTCTGCTACTATGACACTAGTGTTAAGGATTGTAATATTTGCCTTGTCGTCTACGTATTTCTTGTTGGCCACGTCGCCGTCTGCACTTGGTGCCGCTGTGGCTAGACCTGTGATGGTGTTAGCACTTGCTGATATCGTGATATCACCAACTTCTAATCCGTTGTTTACTCTAAAGTTTCTTGTTGTCATGGTTCCATATCTCCCGCATGATTGTTAATTTAAACTGTATTTATGCTGTTTTGGTAATATTATTCTGCTAGACAGTTGATTCTGTACGCATTAACCGTTGTAGATCCACCCGATGTTGATGCCACGCTCAATTGTAGACTATTGTCAGCATCTGACTTGAATGCCGCTGTAAAAGATAATTGTGAAGTTCCTTTGGTTGAAACAAATGGACCCTGTGATACCGAGGCCTCTCCTGGTGCACCTGCACAGTAAACTTCTTGCACACTAAAAGCACCTTCACTAGAATTTCCTCCGACCACGTAGTAAATTGCGGCTGTGGCATCATCCAGATCGAAGTCGTCTAACGCTGTGGCACTTGAACTGACAGTTGTTGCTCCTATGATTTTTTGATTGGCATTTTCCACCGCTGTCATGGAGTCTGCTAATAAAGTTTTATGTATCTTTAGTGACAAGTTTGGTTCGTTACCTGCCGCTGAAACCACAACGTTGCTTCCGCTTATGGCCGCTGACAAAACAATCTTATCATGATTGCCAGAGTTGACGTTACCATACTGTGTTATAAATGCATTGGTTCCATTGTGTACAACCAACGCTTCTACGACACCTGTTTCAGTTTTACTGTCGTTGTCTACTAATATCAAGTATTTTGCCGCTCTGAATGATGCATGGGCAAACGTGTCTATGCTTTCCGAAGCGGAGTCAACGTCGGTATTTGCAGTTGTGACAGTGACACCTGATGTAGCGTTAGATGTGTTCGCTGTTGATAATGGAATTTTGTAATAACTTAACTTAGAATCTGCACTTGGTGCCGTTACTTTCACCCTCACCTGGGCACTTGATATATCAGCCGTTGTGCTTGGTAGTGAATTGTCAGACCCTGACGCACCTCCCCTAGGTGCACCTATGAATGCATTTGTGTTGTTGTGTGCGACAGTGAATATTGACGCACTAGAATGGTCATTGGTCAAATCACTTAACGCAACAAAGTAAAAAGCCGCGTCAGCACTTGTGGCCTGGAAGTAATCGATAGTTCTTGCAGAACTACCCACTGATTTATTATTTTTAACCACTGCCCTTGTATCATCTGATGCGGTTGCTGTGCTTGAAGCAAAACTTAATGTTCCTGAACCATCAGTCTTGAGCACATCTCCATCACTTCCATCTGTAGTAGGTAATGTAAATGTGACGCCACCAGATACAACTTTTACTGCTCCTGTGCCGTTTGCTTTAAGTTCTAAAGGTGAATTTGATGCATTGGTTGATACCGTGTTGTCTGTTATTGTTACGCCATCTACCTGAACAGATGTTAGATTTGTCAGTGCTGTGTCTAGTGCCACAGTGATCGTGTTACCGGAGCCACTTGTTGAGATGTTTGCTCCCCCTGAAACTTGTAGAGTTTCACTGTCGAGGTCTATGCTTAGTGCTGTTGAATCATCAGTGGCGAAATCTAGATCCTGTGCGGTGACCTGGGAATCCACGTATGTTTTGATTGCTTTGGCCGATGCCAGGGTGTCATCAGAGCCAGAAACACTTGTTAAGTCTGTGTCTAATACTCCTGATTTTAAATCTGCCACATCGATATTTGAAATACTATTTCCTGTTCCTTCAACGTCGAATGTTTTGTTTGTAAATGTTAAAGTGTCAGATGCTATGTTGGCATCTTGCGTGTCTACATATGCTTTGATTGACTGTTGAGTAGCCAGTGCGTTTGCACTATCTGATCCCATAGCGTCTTCGTCTAGTATTGATGTGATCGACTGGCCGTTGCTTATTGTAAATCCTGCGCCAACGTCTAATGCACCGTCAACGTTGAGTGCGTCGTCTATCCTCACTGCTGTAGAATCAGACGAACTAATATTATTGGTGACCAATGCTGTTGATGTCACAGATGATAGTCCTGTCAGCGATGTATCTAATGCTATTGTTATAGTGTTAGCAGAACCACTTGTTGTTATATTCGCTCCTCCCGAAACTTGTAAAGTTTCACTGTCAAGGTCTATGTTTAGAGCGGTTGAATCATCAGTGGCGAAGTCCAAGTCCTGTGCAGTAACCTGCGAATCCACATATGCTTTTATACTCTGCTGTGTTGCTAATGATGTATCACTGTTTGAAGACATGTTGTCCTCATCTAGTATCGTTGTTACGGTAGATCCACTAGTGCCTATTTTAAGGTTCTCAAGAACAACTGTTCCTGTACCACTGGCGTTGATGTTAAGATCATCGTTGGATCTGTTGGTTGAAATTGTGTTATCGCTTATGCTTAAATCATTTAAAACTATGTTACCAGTGCCTGCCGTGGTTATGTTGAAATCAGCGTTTGACGGTGCTGTTAATGTCGATCCAACTGATATAATGTCTGCAAGATCTTCTAGTGTTGCAAACTCTAAGGCATTTCCTGCCGCGTTGGTTCTGAGGACTTGTCCTGCTGATCCAATTGATGCTAGACCTGTTCCGCCATTTGCAACGGGTACAGTTTCTCCCGATTGGAATTCTGCCATTCCAGTGGCCACGTTAGATGAATTAAAGACTACTCGTACCGGTGTTTTATCCGCCATATATTACTCCCTCTGTGCTCCGCTTTCTTGTCGCCACGGAATGCATTCAGGTCCTTTTACGTGTGTATTTATTGTGTATTTTTTAAAATTGGAACAGTGTTACGTCTGACACCTGAGCTGACAAGGCTGAGCCGTCTGCCAGGGTAAAAGTCTGTTGTGCTTCGGTGTACACAGGTATGGTTTCAACTGTAGCGTTGAATTCCAACTCCAAATCGCCATCTTTTGCCAGTAGTTGCTCATCAGTAAATGATGTGCTACCGTCACTGACAAATACCTTGACATTTTGGACTGGTCTTGCCGCTGTTCCTCCAGTTGCACCGAGGATGGATATTGGGTTAGTAGCAACTTTACTGCCTGATGGGAGTGTTGCCCCTGTTGCCGCTATCTCTATCGTTCCTGTGCCGTCTGATGAAATAGTTGCTCCACCAATATCTAGTGTTTCAGCAGACAAGTATGCTGTCTGCCATCTACGTGATTGACTACCTAATTGGAACACACCATTTTGACTGGGAATCAAATTTCCTGCAATTTCTATTCCAGGGCTTGAATCTTCAGTTGATATCGTTGTGCCTGCTACTCTAATTCCTTCTATAACAACATTTCCACCACTT
>Ga0209193_1000636_pt1 | contig 21620 bp, 46 predicted proteins | sample COGITO_mtgs_1003_FD_185515 | JGI IMG/M metagenome (GOLD analysis project Ga0209193, IMG submission 185515) | Pelagic marine microbial communities from North Sea - COGITO_mtgs_100330 (SPAdes) (version 2) | ecosystem: Environmental > Aquatic > Marine > Epipelagic ...
CTTTGGCACAAATGGATTCTATTTAGACTTTGAAAACTCTGGTAGTCTAGGTGCAGATGTATCAGGAAATGGAAATAACTTTACTGTAAATAACTTAACTAGCATAGATCAATCTACTGATACTTGTACTAATAATTTTGCAACATTAAATCCTTTAGGTGGGTATGGTACATTTAGCGAAGGAAATTTAAAATTTGTAACATCAACAACTGATGGTCAATGGGGTACAAGCACCATTTCATTATCTTCAGGTGGTAAATGGTATTGTGAAGTAAAAATGATTGCTACAGATAGTAAGTATCAAGTTGGATTAACAAATAATAATGCTCAAGAATTTACTTATAGAGTAGTTTATAGAAGTGATGGTGTTATATATGTAGGTGGTTCAAGCACAAGTGGATATTCTACTTATACTACAAATGATATAATTGGTATGGCTTTTGATTCTTCAAATAGAGAAATAACTTTTTATAAAAATGGCTCATCTGTTGGAACTGTAACAGCACCAGCTTTAGCATCTTCTGTACCCCAAGATTATTTTTTTGGTGCAACTTCTTTATCTTCTGGAACTTTAACTACTGAATGGAATTATGGCAACCCACCTTACACAATCTCATCAGGCAACACAGATGGAGATGGCTATGGAAACTTTGAATATGCAGTACCTAGTGGATATTACAGTTTAAACACAAAAAATTTAGCGGAGTATGGATAATGGCTTACACAGATATAGATAAACCAACAGATTATTTTAATACCGTTCTTTATACAGGAAATGGAACTGATGCTCATGCAATAACAGGAGTTGGATTTTCTCCAGATTTTGTATGGTTAAAAGGTAGAAGTGTTGCAGAACACCATACTCTTAATGATACAGTTAGAGGTGCAAACAAACAATTATTTTCTAACTTAACTTATGGAGAATCTACAGAAACAGATAGATTACAAAGTTTTGATAGTGATGGATTTACTTTAGGAACTGATGTAATTGTGAATCAGTCTTCTCAAACTTTTGCATCATGGAATTGGTTAGCTGGTGGCACAGGCTCATCAAACACAGATGGAAGCATAACAAGTTCTGTATCAGCTTCAACTGATGCTGGATTTAGTATTGTTACATATACAGGCACAGGCTCTAGTGCTACTGTAGGTCATGGATTAGGTGTTGCTCCAAATGTTATTATAACAAAAAAAAGAAATGGAACTGTTCAATGGAATTTTCAAAATTCTATGCGTGGTTATAATGAATATATGGCATTGAATACTACTGACACTTCACAATCTACAGGTGGTGCAATAATTAGTGCAGTAAGTTCTACTACATATTCTTGTGATGGAAATGATGTTGTTAATGCAAGTTCTGGAACTTATGTATCCTACTGCTTCGCAGAGAAAAAAGGCTACTCAAAATTTGGGTCGTATAGTTCAAATAATTCTTTGGATGGTCCATTTATTTACACAGGATTTAAACCAGCATTTTTTATGACGAAACGAAGTGATGTAGCAAATAGTTGGGTTATGTTTGATAATAAAAGAGACCCTCATAATGAAATTAATAATAATTTTTATGCAAATACAAATGAAGCAGAAGAAACAGGTACTTTAAATAATGATTTAGATTTTTTAAGTAATGGAATTAAAATTAGAGAAGATAATAATGCACTAAATGCCTCTGGTGGAACATACATTTACATGGCATTTGCAGAATCCCCATTTGTTACATCAGGTGGCATACCAACAACAGCGAGGTAATTATGCAATTATCTAAACATTTTACTTTAGAGGAATTTGAAAAATCACAAACTGCTACAAGAAAAGGCATTAAGAATAAAGCTGGTGCTGGAGAAATTAAAAACTTAGGCGATCTTTGTTATGAAATACTTGAGCCTGTGAGAGTAAAGTTTGATAAGCCTGTTACAATTACATCTGGTTATAGATCAGAAGAATTATGCGAAGCAATAGGCAGTAAAAAAACATCACAACACACCACAGGAAACGCAACAGATTTTGAAATAGCTGGAGTGTCTAACCTTGAAGTAGCTTTGTGGATTGAAAACCATTGTGACTTTGACCAACTAATCTTAGAGTATTACACAGGCGAAGCTAATAGTGGTTGGATTCATGTATCATACAAAGATGGTTCAAATAGAAAACAAGTATTAACATTTGATGGCAAATCATATACTAATGGATTACCAGAAGCCAAATGGTCTGGTGGAAAATTAACTAACTAATAGGAGAAATATTATGCCAATGGGAAAAGGAACTTATGGTTCTAAACGAGGAAGACCACCAATGAAGAAAAAGAAAAAAGCTAAAAAGAAGAAGAAGTAATGGCCACAAAGAAACCTATATATGCCAAAGCTAGACCAAAGAGATTAGGGAAACCAAAATCTTTTAATAAGAAGTCTAAGGCTTATAAATCTGCAAAGAGAAAAGCTGATTCTAAGTTTGGCAAAAAGGTTTCTCTATATAAAAACATATTCATTTCACAAGCTATCAAAAAGTATAAGCCTAGAAAGAAAAAGAAATGAGTTTTGTAAGCGATAACAATATCCCACTAGGATTAGCAATTCAAAAAGGAATTATTAATAATTTTTCTGGTATTCACAAATATGGATTAAATACTGCTGTAGGAAGTTCAGATTTTGAAACAGTATGGGACGGAAACAATACTTACACATATCCATCTTCTTCTGGTACAGCTACTGCAACAAGTTCAAATACATCTGACGATAACACAGGAACAGTTAAAATTTTTGGCTTAGATAGTAATTATGATTTAGCAGAAGAAACTTTAACTATTGGTGGTAGTGCTGGAACAGTATCTTTTATCAGAGTATTTAGAGCATTAATGGTATCTGCAAATACAGGAAATACAAATTCTGGAACAATTACAATTACAGTTTCATCTACAACTGTTGCACAAATAAGACCTACTTATGGTCAAACTTTAATGTGCCTCTATACAATCCCTCGTAAATATAATGCTTATTTAATGCAAATAGATATAGGTAGTTCTAAAGATTTAGAAAATGAAATTAGATTTATTAACAAAGAAATAGAAAATGGTAATGTTTGGAATACAAAAGCATTTATAACTACAAGAGGTGGATTTGTAGAAAAGAATTATGCAGTTCCTGTTAAATTTACAGAAAAGACAGATTTAGAAATAGTTGCTAAAGCAAGTGCCACATCATCAGTAAGTGCTGGATTTGAATTGGTATTAGAGAAAGTAGATCAAAGCTAATGAGTAAATCTGCATTACAAAAAATAGAATCACACGAAAAGCTATGTCGTATTATGCAGAAACTAACTCATCAAAAAATTTCAGTAATAGAAGAAAAAGTAAAACGATTAGAAAAAATTTTATTAATATGCACAGGCTCATTAATTAGTGCTATGGGTTATGTGATTATGGTTTTGTTAGAAAAGCTGTAGGCTTTACAAAAAGCAAAAAAGAAAGTACAAGCAATAATTGTATGAATAAGAGAATCCTAGTCATTAGCGACATGCATATTCCCTACCATCACAAAGATGCTATTAGCTTTTTAAAAGAAATTAAAAAAGAATTTAAACCTGACACAGTTGTTAATATAGGAGATAGCTTAGACTTCCATGCGATTTCAATGCACGATAGTAACCCTGATCTATATTCTGCTGGACACGAATTAAAAGAAGCTAGAAAATATATAAAAGAATTAGAAGGAATATTTCCTGAAGTAACAGAAGTAGATAGTAACCATTCAAGCTTAGTTTATAGACGAGCGCTTAAATATGGAATGAGTAAAGAATTTTTAAGAGATTATGGAGATTTTCTAGGAACTAAAAAATGGAAGTGGATAGATGATCTAACACTTACTATGGGTAATGGTCAAAGATGTTTTTTTACGCATGGTAGAAGTGCAGATGTATTAAAAACAAGTCAAGCTATGGGAATGAGTTGTGTTCAAGGGCATTATCACACAAAGTTTGTAATATCATGGTGGGCGAATCCAGATAATTTATTCTTTGGCATGAATGTTGGTTGTTTGATCGACCAGAAGAATATGGCTTTTGCCTACGCCAAAAATTTTAGAACAAGGTTTATTATAGGTTGTGGAATTATTATTAATGGTATTCCTAGATTACTTCCTATGGTGCTTGACAATCAAGGTAATTGGATTAAGAAGATAGTATGACCTCAAATACATTAAAAAAGACCCTTTTAAAGAGCCATAGAGCCACGCAGAACGATAATTCAGCATTTTCTGAACAGGTTTCAGGGAATCACTATAAGAACCTTAAAATACAGCCTTTGACTTATTGCATGGCGAATGACTTTAATGCCTGTCAAACTCATATTACCAAATATATTTCAAGATATAATTTAAAGCATAAAGATAAGAAAAAACAAATAGAAGATTTAGAAAAAGCAAAGCATGTAATTGATATGCTTATAGAGGAGATAAAAAAATAATGTGGTTGAATTTATTATCGTTGGGTGTAAAGACAGGAGCGAAGCTATATCAAAATAAACAACGAACAAAACAATTAATTTCTGATGCACAAATGCTTCATGCAGAGAAAATGAGCAAGGGCGAAATTGAGTACAAAGCAAAAGTTATTGAAAGTAATGACAATGGGTTTAAAGATGAATTTGTCCTTATTCTTATATCTTTGCCTATTCTTATATTGGGTTATTCTATTTTCACTGACGACCCTGAAATTCGTAATAAATTAGATATTTTTTTTGAATATTTTTCAAACTTACCTTATTGGTATCAAGCAATTTTTATCGGTGTCGTTAGTGCGATATATGGATTAAAGGGTGCTGACATTATGCGTAAAAAATAGTAAGATGTCTCAATGGACATTGACTTTAAAATTATAGAAGCAGAATTTCAAATTGAATCTAAATATAATCCCTATGGCCACTTTGTAGCTTTGCGTTTTATTGATGTCGTGCCATCTAAACCAAAATTATGGCAAGCTATTGAAGATTTAACTAAACATCAAGATGTTGAATTAATAGATTGGAATTATAAAGAAGTTAATATTACCTCTAAGACTAGCCTAAAACATTTTGATGTAACTATAAACTAGGGCAGTCACAAACCAGATTAAGAAACCACCCTAGCCAAATTATTAACTCTCGCTAATAACTCTATTTACTAACTGATAAAAAAAGGAGAGAATCCTATTATCGTTAGTAAAATTCATTTATGCTCTAGTCAACTTTTCTATTGCTAGATTGTTAATGGATTGTGTTTTTAAATTTTCACAATAACTATGACCATTTTTTGATTCTATTTTATAATAAAGGTATAATTTTTTTTTATCTGAAAGTTCTTTTTTAACTTTCTTATACCTATCATCAATACTAGCTTTAGTTTTTGCTAAAGATACAGCCATTGTTTCATTAGTTATTTTTTCATTAACAACAAAATCAAATACTTCCTGAACTTGATCTTTTACTTCGTCATAATCTATTTCTGATCTAACAAACCTTTTATCAAGGGCATCTAAATAAGAAATAATCTTATGTGGGTCAAAAGATTGTGGTCGTATTTGTATGTATTTTGGTTCTTCCGACATTAACCTAATTCTTGTTCATATTGATCTGGGTTAAAATCAGTTGCACCCTCTTTAGCCCAATCTATTTCATCTTTTGGACTATTTGGCAACTTATCATCTGTAAGCTGAATCCCTTGTTTAGCTTGTTGATAGCTTTGTTCTTGAGGTTGAGGAGTATAATTTTTTTTATTAAAATTATTATTTCCACCAAATGGTTTAACCATGAAATATGTTATTTCTAACTCTAATCCATCTCCAAATTGATTTTGTTCTCCTTGTATTATTTTACTACCCCACTTAGCAAGAAAACCTGCTCGCACATATTCCTGAACCTGTGGAGTGCTTAACCAAATATTAATGTCTTTAAGATCATACATATTTTTAGTCAAAGTACATTTAAATTTAGCCTTATTAGATGAAGCTGTAAATTCCATTTTTGGGGCTTTGTTTCCTGTGCTATACATTTTTAATGTTAAACCACAGAATGGTAGTTGTCCTTGTTGTGTTTGTGTCATGTTTATCCTTATTGTTTCTTTTTTTGTTTTTGTTTATTTACTAATTTCTTCCAATCACTTAGTTGCTTAGCATAATCATTTTCAAACTCTAATAATTGTTTGCACAATTTAAAAGCTTTTAAATAATCATTCTTAACTTTAATTTTTCTAAAGTTAATTGGAAGTCCTTTATCTTTAGGAATATTTATTAATCCTAAAAATTCTATTTTATAATCTGTACTATCCATTATCATTTTTCGATAAGCAGATATTTGAACAGGATAATTAGAATAGTCAATTGACTTTGATGTTTTAAAATCAATTAATCCTAATTTACCATTCATTTTACAAATTAAATCTACTGTTCCACATGTATCTAATTCTTGTGAATAATATGTTTTTTCTGTTTCTATAACTTCTATATTCATATTATCCCACCATTCTGTAAATTTAGGGAACATAGTTTTTAATGGTTCAGAGGTAGGTGCTACAGGATTTTTACCTAAAATATAATCTTCACAAAGTGTGTGCATCATTGTTCCTATATTTGCATCTTTAATAGAAAGTTCTGCTACTTTTATTTTAAGTTTAGAAATATAAGCCTCTATCTCATCAATAGGTTTTTTATCTTCTTGCATCTGCCATCTTAAAGCCTCTAATGGTAGTTTCTTAGCCCAACCTACAATTCCAGCTTTTCCAAATCTAGGGTCAATTACAGATGTGCAACCTGTCTTAACTTCTCCATTTACTTTATATCTATATTTTTTTTCATTTGGATTAAACTCGATTTCGTTTCCATGTTTATCTATACTTATTTTTGTTGACATTTTTTTTCCTTTTCTAGTTTAGCCTTTCGATTAATTGAGTAATATCATATTTATAATATTTACTTAAAACAAATAATCTAGCTGTTGTTGTTGTTATACCTTTTTCAAATTTATATAAAGCAAATACTGATGCAAAATATAAAGGATTATCGCCTACTACTGCCTCTGCAGTAATATCTTTTTTAAGTCTAATATGTTTAAATTTTAGACCTATTATTTGATCTAAAAGCTTATGACTAGGTTTTTTCTTAAAATCCTCAATCATGCCTTTAATCATATAATCTGTTTTTACTTGTTTATTCATGTTTTCCTTTCTAGTTTAATACAGAATGACCACGACCTTTAAGGCATGATCTATACATATTAGGATAATTATAATTAGCTTTAGGAGATAGCCATAAAACACCTGGTCTAAAGTAATAATTATAAACATACTTGCCACCCTCAACTAATGTATTTGTATTATCTTTTGCTAAAGTTTTACAATGCTGTAAATCGTTTGTAAGTTCTACAGCTTTTGTATTATCAAATGTACCACTTCTGCCTGAGGTATCAACGACAGGCTTATACGCACAGGCTTGTAGCAATATAATTACGCATAGCATTTTCTTCATATTTTTTCCTTTCTAGTTTTAACTTTCTTTTATATTCTTTTAATGTAGTTGCTTGAATCTTATCCATTAATTCATAAACCTCTATAAAGAATGGGTTATTATCTCCAAATGTCCATCTTCTCTTAACAGATATTTTGTTTATAAATTTAAGCCTTTGTTCCTTTAACGACATTATGATCTCCTTTCTCTGCATTTTCTTTATCTAATAAAACTAATTCTTTTTCTATTTGATTTATTAACTTATCCAAATCTGATTTTAAATCATGATAAGTGACTAATCTTTCAATTAACCTTACCTTTTTAAATGAATAATTTATTTCTTTATCTAAACTCATATTATTACTCCTATTATTAAACCAACTACAAAACATAACCATTCTCGTCTATAATATAGTTCTATTGCTTTCCAATCGCTTTTAGTTTTGCCGAATATCAACATCTGTTGTCTCCTCTATTTTTCTTTGTCCTGTTTTATTATAACCACCTTTTAATTCTTCCTTAATAACTGATCTAGTATTCCAACCAAAAGGTATTTTGTAATCTTTAGGAAATACAAAAAGATGATATTGATTAGCTGTATCTACCAATCTATCCTCGTTAGGATAAATTTCTACTGCTTCACAATCTACACCTACTAACTCATTCTTAATTTGTTGTAAGTGTCTCCAATCATGAATTGAGGTTTTATCTCTATTCTTTATAGATATATAAGTCATTTGACCTTTAAGTTCTTTATCATGAATTTGCCAATCTGCTTGCTTACCTCTAAAAACCATAACTATATAAATATTGTTTTCGTAAGTATCACAATCAAACATTTCGTGATAATATCTTTTTGCTTCTTTCCATGAAAATTTAAGTTTTGTAAGATTATAAACAAAATCCTGACAATACTTAATTCTATCTTTCATGGGTAAGTCGTAAATCTTATGTATAGTTTTATGAAATTTATTCATTATTTTTTCTCCTTTGAGTTAAGCGAAAATGTTTTATCTTCAAACAAATCCGATTTTATTATTTGGCCTTTAGAGAACCAAATTCTAGTTGTTAAACCATAAATACTCTCATCATATAAATCCCATGTATTATTAAAGAGTTCTGGTTTAAGGCTCAAAAGATAATCTGAAAATTCTTCAACTGATTTAAATTCTTTAGTTATCTTTGTAGCTTTATTAATTATATTAACTTCTTTAGGTATGTTGTGTTCGCATATATCCATTATATTCTCCTTTAGTTAAGGGTGGCTTTTACACCACCCTGATTTAATTTAGTCAGCTCTTGATGTCATATAAGATTTAAAACCAGCATCTCTAAAAATTTTAGCGTATGCTGATGCACCTTCTTCTTTACAATCCATTGACTGACCATTGTGTTTAGATGGATTATTTAAGTAAAGACCTTTAGGATAATGTTTTCTAAATCCTAAATCTTTTAATTTTTTTCCGATTTTAGAATTTGATCTAATATCAAAAATAACAACTCCAGCAAAGCCACAATACATTGGTTCACCATATTTGTTTCCACCTGTGTTTTTATTCCAATCTTCTAAAAATTTTTCTAATGCTTTTTTAGAAGCTTCTAGACCTTTTAAATGTAAATCTAAAATATCCATTATTTACTCTCCTTTCTAAACTCTATTTGTGATTCGTGAAATACAGGGTATGATCTAAATTCGTTTTCTTTACCCTCTGAAACCATTCTAGAAAGTTTGCAAACTGCTTTAGAACCTTTAATAACTTTTGCTTTAAGTTTTCTAGCTTGATTAAAAGTACAAAAACCACCTTTAAGATTAGTAGCTTCTAATTTTTCAAGATTTTTTCCTGAAAAAGTTTGTTTAGTATATATATTATAGTACATGTTTTTTTCTCCTTATTAGTTATTCACTAATTAATCATGATTTTCAGATATAAGTAAATAGTTAATAAAGCCTATGTAATAACACTTTTAGCGTGTTATTTATTAATAAAGCAAAAATATTAATAAAAAGTAAATTAATTTGTATATACTTACACTAGAGTTTAAATAGATTGCAGATAATGATTAAATCGGATAAAAAAGAAATTGAGTGTATTCATTATGCTCCCTTTCTAGTTATAAATGGGGTAAGTTTCCGATTTTCTTACCCCACAAACTCACAGGAAAATAAATGGATAATAGAACAAGGATAGCTTCAATGCTTGTGGCTCATAGGTATGCTAAAAATTTAACTCAAACTAAAGTAAGTAAAAAGTTAGGAGTGACTTTTCAGCAAGTTCAAAAGTATGAGAGAATGATTAATAAAATAACATCAGATAAGTTAATAGAGTTCTGTAATGCTTTAGATATAAGATTACAAACTTTTCAAGATGGCGACCCTTATCAAGTTTTAGATGGTGCTGATATTTCTATTCTTAAAAAAGAAAAAGCTTTAAGTATTATTGAAAGTCTGTCGGAAAGATTTGATAAACCTTTATTATTAACTAAAGAAATGGAGATAACAAATGATCAAAGTTCAAGTAGATAAAGTATGGCTTGGAAAAGTAAGTGTAAGAGATTACATTTATAAGAAAGCTTTAAGAAAAAAGGAAAGTCTAGGTATAGTTCATGGTAAAGAATATATGTGGATTCCTTATGAAAAATTAAAATCTGCTAAATCTTACACAGAAGCTAGTTTTAAAAGCAAGTTTAATGGGAAAGAATATAGACTTGTAGATTTTGATTGGAAACCTTATAAAGAAGATAATAGCAAACAGGAGAAATTATTATGAGTGGAGAAGAATTTTTAGATATTCCTAAAACTGATGAAACTCAACAATCTACACCTGAAGAAAATTATTTTTCAAGGTCTAAAAATCAATGGCTTTTAGTTTCGGATATGTCCGATATGCATGTTCGTAGAGCATTTAAAAGATTGTTAAGAATGATTAGGCTAGGAACACTTATAGAGTTATCTGATTATGACCCTAAAAATGATTCTATAATAAAAGAAGAAATATCTTTTATTGAAAATCATCTTAATAAGATAAAGGAAAAATTAAGTGACTGAACTCAAAGAAGAACACTTTGAAGTAATAGATAGAAATAGGCATAGACGACATGAAGAAATGAAAAAACAAGATAAGATTAGATTTGATAAATTAAGACAAATCGGTTGTATAGCCTGTTCTAAAAGAGGTCTTTTTTCGGAGCCTGTAATACATCATATTAGAAAACATACAGGCTTGGGTTTAAGACCACCACATACTGATACAATACCTTTATGTCCACAACATCATAATATGGGGAATGAATCAGTACATTTAAATAAAAAAAAGTTTTATTCTTTATTCGGAACAGAGTATGAACTTTTAGAAGAAACAAATCAAAAAATTAAACAACTAGAAAAGGAAGATATATTTTATGACAAAGGAAACGAATAAATTTCATGCATTACAATTATTTACAGATACATTTACTGCTGAAACTGTCCATTTAACTAACGAAGCTATAGGAATATATATTAGGCTATTAAGCTTTGCATGGACTAAAAATGCTAAACCCTTTACTACTGAAAATGCTTATAGAATTTGTCAATGTAAAACAGATGATTGTTGCATAAATGTCTATGAAGTTTTGCAAGAATTTTTTATATTAAATACAGAAGATAAAGAAAATCGTAATAAAAATACATGGACACAAAAGAGATTAGTACATGAACATGAGTATTTAACTAATAAATACAACGCTAGAGCAGAAGCTGGTAAAAAAGGGGGTCTAGCAAAAAGAGATTTAGCTACAAGCAAAACTCAAGCACCTATACCTATACCTAAACCTATACCTAATGATAAATATGATAGTCAGTTTGAGCAAGCTTGGAAAGATTTATTAAAAAAAAGAGGTTCTAAATATAAGGCTCATGAAATATGGCTTAAATTATGGAGTAAAGGAATATTAAAAGAAACAGACTTTCCTATGTTAATTAGTAGTTATAATTCTCAAATTAGAGAAATAGAGGATAATAAATTTATTCCTCATTTTTCTACTTGGTTATCTCAAAGAAGATGGGAAATTTCAGATGACGAAGAAAAAGTTCAAGATATAATTTCTAGGCTTAAAAAACTAGGATATGTTCATTATGCTACAGATGGTACATTTGAGAAATTTAGTAAAGATGGTAAATATTATAAAATAGATAGATTAGATGAAAAACATCAAATTCAATTAATTCAATGAAAGCTTTATTAAGAATATTTAGGTATTGCAGAATAAGAATAATTAAATTAAGTATTGAAAATAGACAACTTAAACTGCAAATAGAATATTTAAGGGCTACATTAAATAAAGATGAATATACGAAGCATTAAATATGGCAGAAAAAAGATTAAAATTAAATATGAAATATTAAAAAATTTATATGGATTTTATGAGCCTAATAAAAACTTGCTTGTATTTGATAAAAGGGTAAAAGGAATAAAGTTGTTTAATACGATAATGCACGAATTATTTCACATAATAATTAATCATTCAGGAATAGATGTAAATGGTAGAGGAGAAGAACCTATAGCACAAGCTATTGGAGATGGTTATGAAAAAGTATTTAAACAAAATCCTAATCTATGGAAATCACTAACTAAACTATTAAAAGGATAATATGGAAATAATAGAAATGGATATAAATGAGATTAAACCTTATAAGGATAATCCTAGAGAAATTTCACAAGAAGCAGTTAAAAAAGTTAAAAATTCTATATCAGAATTTGGAAATAATCAACCTATCGTAGTAGATCAAAATAATGTTATTGTTGTAGGTCATACTAGATGGAAAGCATTAAAACAGCTTAATAAAACTAAAGCTTTTGTAATTAAAAAAGAATTTGATAAAAATAAGGCAGTTGCTTATAGAATTATGGACAATAGATCAGGTGCTGAATCTAAATGGGATAAACAATTACTTATGTCCGAGTTGCAAGTTTTAAAAGATGATAAGTTTGATTTAGATTTAACAGGCTTTGATGCTTTAGAACTAAAAGACATTATGTTAGATAAAGATTTATTTGAACCTACAGATAAAGACGATCAAGGAAAGCTAGATCAAGACACTAAAGAAGTATGTCTAGAATGTGGCCAAGTTATTAATGGATAAAGGATTGTTTATTGATTATTGTAGTTATGAAGCTTCTAAATATGCAGTATTAAATTATCATTACTCTAAAGCCATGCCATCTGGAAAATTAGTTAGATTTGGAGTTTGGGAAGATAAAGAATTTATAGGTTCAGTTTTATTCGGCTCTGGGGCTAACCCTAATATGTCTAAAGTAGTTAATCTTACACCTTATGAAGTATGTGAGTTAGTTAGAGTTGCTTTAAATAAGCATAAAAACCCTGTATCTAAAATAGTTTCATTTTGTATGAAGAAATTAAAAAAAGATTTTCCTAATATAAAAGCAGTAGTAAGTTATGCTGACCCTATACAAAATCATAAAGGTAAAATATATCAGGCTATGAATTGGCTATATTTAGGCGAAACTAAAACTGCTACTCACTATATGCTAGATGGTAAATTTTATCATTCTAGATCACTAAATCAAAAAAATAGAGAAAATGAGACATTTGATAGAAGTGCTTATGAAAAAGTTTATTTAAAAAAGTATAAATATATTTACTTATTTGATAAAGGATTAAAGAAACAATTAAATGAAACATTAAAACAATATATTGCGTAGGCTTTAGAAAGGCTAGGTGGTACCCCCATTTAGATAGATGGTGCAATTCCAATCCCTACGCTCCACACTTGAAATAAAGTTAAAAAAGGACATAATAAGGCATATGGCGAGACCAATGAAAAAAATAGATGAAGAAGCAGTGAAGAAATTAGCACAATTACATTGCACTTTTGACGAGATTGCAGAATTTTGTGAGGTATCTACAAAGACTTTACAAAGGCATTATGTCCACCTTATAAAAAAGGGACGAGAGATGGGCAGAATAAGTTTAAGGAGAGCACAATTTGAGAAAGCTTTATCAGGTAATGTTGTTATGCAGATATGGTTAGGAAAGCAACATTTAGATCAAAGAGATAAGATAGAACAAACAAACTTTAATGAGCCTTTACCACTAATTATAAATGCTAAACCAGAAGAAATAGAAGATGTCAAAAAAAAAGGGTAATGTATTTGGTGCAGTTATTGAGTACACTAAAACAGAAAAAGGTACATCTATTGGCAGAAGAAAGATTACATCAACTATGAATAAAAATAAACGCAGACAACAGAAAGCAAAGTATCGTGGACAAGGAAAATAAGAGAAGCAACTTCTACCCAACAGGCGAGATAATAGATTATAGTTTGCCTCAATCATTTACTAAAGCATTAAAGGGTGCTTCATGTGGAGATTGTGGGCTTTATAGTAATGCTAGATCGTTTTGTGGTAGATGGGGTGCAAAAGGTGTTAAAGATACTTATGTATGCCACGAATGGAGAAAAAGGTTTTTTAAAAGATAGTTTTGTGATATTTATGCCACATGGCTAAATTTAAAGGTAGAACTGTAAAACTTAACAAACCCATGCGTGGGGATGTAAAAAAATTTAAAGTATTCGTAAAGAATCGTAAAACAGGCAGAGTAGTCAAAGTTAATTTTGGCGATAAAAAGCTATCTATTAAAAAGAATATTCCAGCGAGAAAAAGATCATTCATGGCGAGGTTTCGTCCCATCTTGGCTAAAGCTAAAAGATCAGGAAAACAACTTAATACAACTCCTGTATATTGGGCAGTAAGATCATGGCAAAAAGGCTTTAAATTATAATGGATAAGATCGTTTATAAATTCTTTGGTATAATAGATAATTGTTTTGCATGGGTAGAAAGTAAATTTAAAAAAAAGAAAAAGAAATAATATGGGTAGGATTATGAACTATTATTTTACAGGAATGTTGATCTTAGGTTTTGTATTTCTCGCCTTATGTGTGAAACCATTATGAAAATATCTGACAATACATCTGTTGCTATGCCAATTAAAAACATGGTTGGAATTGTTATTGCTGTTGCTATGGGTGTCTTTGCATATACAGAAGTTACAGCCAGACTTACAAGTTTAGAGACATCAAGAGAATTATTCCAAGCTGATCTACTTAAAAAATCTGAGCAACTACCAACTGATCAAGAACAATATATGTTGATAGAAGATTTATATAAGACAACAGAAAAATTAGAATTAACTCAAGAACAAAACATGACTAATAAAGTTAATATACAATTTTTAAGAGATCAATTAGATAAAGCATTAGATGATGTTGAGCATTTAAAAGATAAGGTAAGACAAAATGGAAACAATTATTAGTAGTGTGGTTGCATTGTGTATGTTTGTTGCTGGAGAACTACAAGAACATAGAATCCAAGAGAAAATGTCAGATTGCTTAAAAGGTAAAAGAATTGCTGAAAGAACAAACACAGGAAATAATATTGAATATAAGTGTGGAAAAGTACAAGCTGAATTAGAAGAAAATATAGATGGCAGTAAGTCTATTAAAAAGATAGTGTCTAAACAATGAAATTTATTTTGGTATTCTCTCTATGCTCTGCAATTACAGGATATTGCCAAAACCCCACAGTAGTACAAAAAGATTTTAATTCATGGACAGAATGTGTTAAGGGTGGTGCAGAGATTACTATAATAACTACAGAAAATTATTCAGAAAGATTTAACAAAGAAAAATTATATATATCTTACTTTTGTAATGAACATAACTCTAACAAAACCCCAGCATAAAGTTTCATCAAGCAATAAAAGATTTAGAGTATTAGTATCAGGTCGTAGATTTGGTAAAACCTATTTATGTATTACTGAAATGATGAAGTATGCCACTCAAATAAACAAAAAAATCTGGTATGTAGCACCTACATTTAAAATGGCTAAAGAAATTGTGTGGTCAAACCTTAAAGATATGCTTTCTCAATTTAATTGGATAGAAAACATTAATGAATCTAATATGACTATAACAATTAAAAAAACAGGCAGTAAAATATCATTAAAAGGTTGTGATGCTTATGATAGCTTGAGGGGAGTTGGATTAGACTTTTTAATATTAGACGAATTTGCTGACATTGAGGAAAAGGCTTGGACAGAGGTATTAAGAGCATCTGTATCTGATACTGAGGGAGATGTACTAATGTGTGGTTCGCCAAAGGGCTATGGTAATTGGTCTTATAGAATGTACCTTAAAGGGCAACAGGGCGACAAGGAGTGGGATTCATTTCAATTTACTACCTTGCAAGGTGGAATGGTATCAAAAGAAGAAATAGAGCAAGCTAAACAAGATATTGACATTAGAACTTTTAGACAAGAGTTTGAGGGTACATTTGAGAACTATGCTGGAAGCGTTTATTATAACTTCCACCCTGTAGAAAGTGTAGTAGATAAACAAATAGATTGGACAAAGCCATTACATATTGGCATGGACTTTAATGTGGATCCAATGAGTGCTTGTGTAGGACAAATAGAAAAAGATAAAATATATTTTTTAGATGAAGTAATAATTTATTCAAGCAATACTGATGAAATGGTAGAAGAAATTAGAAATAGATATGGAACTAAAATACCTATTTTTATTTACCCAGACCCAGCTTCTAGACAAAGAAAAACTTCTGCTGGTGGTAGAACTGATTTAAGCATATTACAAAATGCTGGATTTAAAGTTAAATGTAAATTAAAGCACCCAGCTATCCGAGATAGGATAAATGCTGTTAATAGCAAACTAAAAGATTCTAATGGTAATAGGCATATTTTTGTTTCACAATCGTGTAAAACTATTGTAAAAGGATTGCAACGACAAATTTACAAGGAGAATACGAATATTCCTGATAAGGAAGATGGCTTTGATCACATGAATGACGCAATAGGCTACATGGTAGATTTTTTAAAACCTCTTACAACTCAGGCAGTATTTTCTAGACCAACAAGATGGGCAATAAAATAGTATGGCATACACAAGAGATCAAGCATTAGACACTCACAAAGACTATTCAGAAACTATAAATAATTGGGAGTATTATATAAGATCGTATAATGGTGGGTACGACTATATGATTGGTCAATATCTTAATAGATACAACCTTGAATTAGACAACGAATTTAACCAAAGATTGGCTAATACTCCATGCGATAATCATTGTAAAAATATCATACAAATTTATTCATCATTTTTATTTAGAGTAAGACCAAGTAGAGATTTTGGCGATATGCAAGATGAACCTAGTTTAGAATCATTTTTAAAAGATGCTGATCTTGAAGGTAATAATTTAAACTCTGTAATTAAACAAGCACAAAACTATGCATCTATTTATGGTCATTGTTTTTTAGTGTTAGATAAACCAAATGTAACTACAAACACTAGAGCAGAAGAATTAGATCAAGATATTAGACCATACTTATCAATCGTTACTCCAGAGAATGTTTTAGATTGGAACTTTCAAAGACAAGTTAATGGTAAGTACGAACTTAACTATTTAAAGATTAGAGAAGAAGTAGATAGAGAGGGTGGTACTTATATGAGAATTTGGTATCCTGATAGAATAGATACTATTTACATGGCTGAAAGAGAAGAACCTAGATTGATAGATTCTGCACCTAATATGATTGGTAAAATACCAGCAGTTATTTTGTACAATTCTAAATCTCATAAAAGAGGAATTGGCCAATCTGATTTAACTGACATAGCTGATTTACAAAAATCTATTTATAATGAGTATTCTGAAATGGAACAACTAATTAGATTAACTAACCACCCATCATTAGTAAAAACTCCTAGTGTTAATGCTAGTGCTGGTGCTGGAGCAGTTATAGAAATGCCTGATGAAATGGAACCTAATTTAAAACCATATCTATTACAACCATCTGGTCAAAACTTACAAGCTATTATGGATTCAATTAATAATAAAGTTCAATCTATAAATAGAATAGCACATACAGGAGCAGTAAGAACTGAAAAGACAGGGATTACTTCTGGTGTAGCTTTACAAACAGAATTTGAATTATTAAATGCTAGACTATCTGAGAAAGCTGACAACTTACAAATAGCAGAAGAACAACTATTTAGATTATATGCTTTATTTCAAGATACTACATTTGATGGAGAAATTAATTATCCTGATAGTTTCAATATTAGAGATTATGCTACTGACCTTATGTTCTACCAACAAGCAAAAGCTATTGGTGTTCAATCTCCTACATTATCAAAAGAAATTGACAAAGAAATAGCAAGAGCAGTAGTTGATGATGATGAAAAATTAAATGATATTTTTGATGAGATAGATGTTAAATCAGAAGTAGGAGAATTTACACAAGACGAGCCACAACAAGAAGATCAAGAAGTGGAAGAAGAAGAAATTTAATGAATGTCAGATATAGTCAAAGAAGCTACAGAATATCGTATCAAGCAAATTGAATTAGCAGAAGCTAAATATTATAAAACTTTAATAGCTACATTAGATAGAATAGAACGAGAAGTTATTTCATTAGCTAATAGACTTCCTACACAAGATGGAAAATTAATTGAATTACAATCAGCTATAGCAATAAGACCAAGAATAAAATTTATTTTAGAAAAAGAATATTTAGCATGGTCAGATACAGTTGTTAGAGAGGGTTTTAATAAACAAGCTAAACGAATTGAAAAAGCTTTTAAGTTAATTGGTAATATACCACCCGAGTTTCAAGAATTAACAAAGGGCGATCTAGCATTAGTACAAAATTTAAAACAACAATATTTTACACAATTTAAAGATGTATCTAATACATTTACAAGAAGATTATCAGAAAAGGTTTATCAAAACACTCTTGTTGGTAGTGATTTTGCAGTATTAGAAAAGGAACTAAGACAAACCATTAATGGTATTTATGCTAGTGCAGATGACCCAGAAGCACAAAGACTTATAGACTATATAAATGAAAATAAATTTGATAAATCTAAAAAAGCTTTAGTAGATAAATCAATACAAACATTACAATCTAAATTTGCTAGAGATCGTGCTGGGGAGAACATGAAAAGGTATGCTGGACAGATTTTAAATGATTCCTTGAGAGATTTTGACGCAACCCTTAATTTTAATAAGTCAAATGATGCTGGATTAACTTATGTTAAATATTATGGGGATATAATACCTACTACTAGAAAGATTTGCAGAAATGTAATTAGTGGGGTATATGATAAGAGGAAAAGTGGACTTTTCACAATTGATGAAGTCAATGAACTATGGGCAAGGGAAAGTTGGAAAGGCAAGAAGTCTGGAAATCCTTTAGTTGTTCGTGGTGGTTATAATTGTCGGCATCAATGGTCATATGTCAATCCAGATTGGTATGACAGTAATGGCGAACTAATAATATAACAATAGGAGAACAAATGTCCGAAGAAAAAACAAATGTTGCACCAGAAGTAGCAACTGAAACACCAAAAGAAGAAGTAAAAGTAGAAGAAACAAAACAAAATACTTTTACCCAAGAACAATTAGACAACATAATTAAAACAAGACTTGAAGCTGAAAAATCTAAATACGAAAAAAAACTTCAAGAAGAAGAAAAGCAAAAACAAGAAATTTTAAAACAAGAACAATTAAAAGAAGCTAAGACTAAGCAAGACTTAGAAAAGATTATGCAAGAAAGACTATCTGAAAAAGAACAAGAACTTTTAAGATATAAAAATCAAATTAAAAAAGAAAAGGTTGATAATTCAATACTATCTGTTGCATCTTCTAATAAAGCTATTAGCCCAGCACAAGTTGTTGCTTTACTAAAAGATGAAGTTAAGTACACAGATGATGGTCGTATAGAAGTAGTTGATAATAATTCTAATGTACGATATAACCCACAAGGAGAACTACTTACAATTGAAGATCGTGTTAAGGAGTTTTTAGATAGCAACCCACATTTCCGTCAAGGGTCGTTGTCTGGTTCAGGAAGCCAGAGTGCTATTGGTGGTAAAACTGTTAAACCTTTTAATCTACAGGACTTGGACTTAACAAAACCAGAAGATCGTAAAGCCTATGCAGATTATAGGAAGAAACGAGATTCAGGTGCTGTTGAGATTAACTTTAATAATAAATAAACTTAATAGGTAATAACATGGCAAACGAAAGCACAAGTTCTACACTATCGGAACTATACACAGAGATAGTAGCAGAAGCACAATTTGTAGCTTCTGAAAAATCCATCATGAGAAACTTAGTTAAAAACTATGCTATCACAGGTGGTGGAAAAGCAGTTGAAGTTCCTGTTTATGCGCAAGTATCAGCATCAGCAGTAGCAGAAGCAACTGACTTATCTAACACAGCAATTGACCCTAGTTCAGTAACTATTACTGCTTCTGAGGTTGGTGTTATGACTACTCTAACTGATTTAGCAAGAAACTCTGCTCCAAGAAATGTAGCTGGAGATATTGGTAAATTGTTTGGAGAAGCACTAGCAAGAAAACAAGACGCAGATTTAACTGCATTGTTTGATGGCTTTTCAACTACATTAGGAGATGGTACAACTGCAATTAATTCTGCAACTATCTTTAATGCTCTTTCAACTTTAAGAGAAAATGCTCTTAACATTGATGAGTGTGCAGTAGTGTTACACCCAAAAATTGCTTATGACCTTAAAGCTGGTTTGACTAATACATTCGCAAACGCAAATGCAAATGATTTAGCAAATGAGGCATTAAGATCAGGCTTCGTTGGTAGATTAGCTGGTATGCCTGTATTTGAAACTTCAAATATAGCTAACACAGGTACTGCTGGGGACTATAAAGGTGGTGCTATGCACAGAGATGCTTTAGCAATCGCTATGATGCAAGATGTGAAAATCGAAACTCAAAGAGATGCTTCTCTAAGAGCTGACGAGATTGTAGCTACATCAGTATATGGTGTTGGAGAAATCCATGATTCATATGGTGTTGAACTACATCACGATTCATCAATTCAATAATAATTGAATACTTTGTGAGGGTGGGAAACTGCCCTCGCATTAAACTAAGGAGATATAATGGTTAAAATAGTACAAGAAAAACAGCCTACTGTTAAATTACAAAAAGGCGACAAAATTATAGAAAGAACTGTAAAACAATATCAAGACAATAAAGCTAAATGGGATTTTAAAGGTTTTAATGTTGTTCAAGATAATGTAAAAGAAGCTAAAGAGGTTGTTGCAGAAAATGTAGTACCTTTAAAAAAGAAAAGAAAAACAAGGAAGAAAAAAGATGAACAAATGGATAATTAAACAAACAAGAAAATGGTCAAAATGGGTTTGGAGAAAAAGCATTAATAATCCAATGTACTCTATCCCTTTAGTGTTAATAATTGCTTATTTAATTTGGAAATAAATTATGGCTAATTATACAGGTGCAGATGTAATCGTTGCTGGAGATGTAACTAAATATCAACCAGATGCTTTTGATTTTGGTATAGCTTCAACTGATACAGAAGCAGTTAATTTTTTTGCACAAACTACTAATGATATTTTTAGAGCATTAAGAGTAGAATGGTGGCCTGTATATAAAACAAATATATTCACAGATATAACAGTTTTAAATACTGCTGAAATGGTTAATACAAAAGTAAATTTAGACCAATTTGAAAGAGCTGGTGTTTATTTATTTCTTGGAAGATTCTATTTACCAGCATTAACTAAATTTAGACCAGAAACAGAAAAAGATAGATTTGAAAGAATGCAAGAATATTACATGAGCCAATATAATATTGAATGGAGAATGATATTAGAAGATGGTGTTGAGTATGATGTAGATTCTGATGGAACTATCGTATCCAATGAGAGAGAGCCATTACATGGGTTTAGAAGATTGACTAGATAATGACCATTGATTTAAAAATCAAAACAAATGCAGATTTAATAAAAAAAAGATATGCAAGAATACAAAGAAAATTTAAAAGCATAATTGAAAAAGGTGTATTACAAGCTGGCTTCCAATTATTAGATATTATAAGAACTAAAACCTCAAAAGGCATTGATTTTAGAGATAGACCTTTTCTTCCATATTCTGCAGGCTATTTAAAAAAATTACAAAAAGAGGGTAAATCAACTAAAGTAGATTTATTTTATTCAGGTCGTATGTTAGGTGCTTTAACACCTGGCTCAAGAACAGTAAAAAAAACAGGAACAAATAAAATTACATTAGGATTAGT